>ERZ772917.244-NODE-244-length-40790-cov-153.214852_pt1 | contig 40790 bp, 31 predicted proteins | sample MGYA00511187_ERZ772917 | MGnify/ENA primary metagenome ERZ772917 (study PRJEB29015, sample SAMEA2737925) | human oral metagenome | biome: human oral; feature: human-associated habitat; material: dental | place: China | collected 2012 ...
GCACGGCACAGCCCCCGCCCTCGACGACGCAGGCCTCTACACCGGGTTGTGGTGAGCGGCACCGACGCCGCCCACCACAACCCCGAGACTGTGCACCGTACGGCTGAAGGTCGGCCTGTTCAGACCGGCGAAGTCACGTGTTCTTCTTCGGCCGAGGAACCTTGAGGGGAGACTGCTTGTCCTGCTCGAGCTCGAGCGGGCGGGGCGCCAGGCCACAGTCGTTCTTGACGGCTCCCGTCTTGTCGGTCTGATTGTTGACCTTGTTCTCCTCCAGGCTCATGTAGCTCACGGGGACGCAATCGTCGTAGCCGTAGGCGGCACGCTGCATCGCTCGAACCCACGGCAGTACATCGGCCTTGAAGGGCATCGGGAAGGCACTGGGCACCTCATCCGTCTCCGCGGTCCCCAGAGCCCCGGACAGACCCTCATAGGCCGAAGCGAGGTCCTGGGACCGGATGAGGTGAAGACCAGTGGCCCGAACCTCAACCACTCCCAACCCGAAGGGCTTGCCAAGCCCCATCCTCAGGTAGCCCACGCGGCCGGGCTTGCGTTCACCCGCAGGGACCAGGTTCTCCGGCGTGAGCACCCACAGCAGGGCCGCCAACTCATCCTTGGACAGGCCCTCGAAGCGGACGCGCGTGTGCATGACGCTGCCGGTCGCCACCCAGTCCTTCGCGGTCAGACGCGTCTTCGCGTTCTCTTCTCCGGGGGTAGCCACCAGTAATGTCGTCGCCTCAGTGGGGAAGTCCCTGCCCAACGCCGTGCGGTGCACCGGATAGGCGGCGGCACCGAGCCGCTGGCCGTCCCGGAAGTAGCGGCTACGGCGAGCGGGACGCTCCTCCTCCGGCTGGACGTCTGTGAGGAAACGCCGCGCGGAGGACGGCTTGGGAGACAGCAGTGGTACGAGCGTCTTGGCGTCGGTCGACACCGTGACGTCACGGGTGTCGACCGCCCCGAAGAACAGGCGTCCCCGGGCGGCCACGTCCCCACCAGAAGCACCCTCATCGGGGGCATCGACGACGTAACCGAAGAGCCTATCCGCTGATGACGCCTCGTCGGCCCGCGCGACAGGCAGCACCCTCTGCCTCGCTGCGAGTTCCCGGGGCGAGGCCTCGTAGGAGCGGCGCCCCACCATCGTCGGCAGGATCTCAGCGACGTCGCCATCATCGTCTAGGCGCACGAAGACGAGGCCCCCGTCGCCGAGATCACGCGACGAGGTGAGTGCGGCCCGATTGAGGAGGTGCCCGTCCTGGCCCGGCTCCTCGTGCTGACTGACGTAGGAGTCGAGCACACGGGTGTACGCACTCAGATGGTCTTCAGTGAGCGCCTTACGGTCTCCGGAGGTCGACGTCTTGGCAGAGGTCACCTTGAAGAAGAAGCGCTCATACTTCTTCTCATCAAACAGGTCCGACGCCGTCGCCTCATCCGGTGCGGTGCGGCAGGGGTAACCGGTCACATCGGCCCAGAACCTCTCCGGTTGTGGCCTGCCCTGACCGTCGTACGTTGTCTTCAGGTGGAGGACCTGAGTCAGGTCCTCCGAGTCCGGCTCACTCACGTGGGTGACGAAGAGCCGGGTTCCGCGTCTACTGAGCCCTACCCTGACCTGCTGACCGTGTGGCGTTGCGTGACGGAGGAGATCAAGCCCTCCCTCGATGAAGTCGTCGGACTCCTTGTCCAGAAGCAGCGCGGTCTGGGTACCGCTCTTCCCCGCACCGTCAAGGATCTCCACCTTGTACTGCAGGTGCTTCTGGCCGTCGGACGTCGTGAACGACTCGCAGTGGATCCTTCCTGGGACGAGGCCGTTGGCCATGGCGGGGTCCGCCCGGTAGGTCAGGGGCTCGTCATGACCGTCGAAGACGCGGAAGCGCGACGCCGTGAGAATCTCGTAGGCGCGCGAGACCACGCCCTTGACCATCGTGGGAGGAAGAACCACATTCCCCTTGGCGTCACGTGGCAGTAACACGACGTTCTCGTCCTGGTCACCGAACACCAGGGGGGTACGTGCGGTGATCTTCACGTCGATAGATCCGGACAATGACGTGACGTCAAGGCGATCCAGGGAGGAAGCCTTGTGATCTCCGAACAGGCCCCGCAACTGCGGGTACTTGTCAGCCAATGCACGTGCCTGCGGTCGGTTGATCGGAATCCGGTTGACCGCCGAGTGGAAGGGCTGGAAGTCCTCGTGCAGGTGCGGATGACGCGTGCCGGAGGCGGCTCCCGCGGGGCGCCGGGGCTGTGCGCTAGGTGCCTTCGGCTTGTTCCTGGGCGGCTGGGGTCTTGGCGTCTTGGTCATGTCAGGCCCACCGTCCCGTCATCAGCTCGTCTGCGAACACCACGTTCCCGTACCTCTCCTCCGTACAGAACACCTCAACGACACCCATCTCCTGACTCGTCTCCCGCCCGGCCGGGGCGTGCTGCAGGTAGGAGCCACGGCGCAGCAGGCACGGTGCCGCGCCGTCGGCGACCGGCGGCGGAGCCACCGAGCCCTCCCACACGGTCACCTCCACACCACCGGAGCCGTTGAGCCAGCGCAGCTCACGAGCCCACGCACTCTCTGGCGCGCCCGCAGAGGCCCACAGGCGCAGCTCGAAGACCGTCGTGGAGTCCACCGCGCCGTCACTGGCCTCCAGCCCCTCAGCGCTCACGCCGGTAACGGCCCGCGCGCCCCGCGTCGTCAGCGCCAGGCCGTGCCACCGGGCCCCGGCCTCACCGACCGCCCGGCCGAGAACCTCGGCCAGCGAGTCTGCGACCCGCGCCGTCCGCCAGACGCCCTCCGTCAGCACTCCTGTGCCCGACGGGCAGGTGTGTCGCTTGCTCACTGCTCTGCTCCCGTCTGCGTGAGGTAGCCGGCCCAGCCGGACTCCAGTGCCGCGTTGACCCGGCGCAGGTGCTCTAGGAGCCCCATCGCCACGGACTCGCCGTCGGCCTCATCAGAACCGATACGCCACTCGCGTGCGCCCAGGAGGTCCTCCGGACCCCGGACCGTCATCATGTGGGCCCTGGCCTCACCCAGGCCACGTGTGCCACGGCTCCCCAACGGCAGGCACCCCGTGGACAGCTCCGCCAGAGCCAGCCCCAGCAGGCACAGCCCGGCGCGTGCGCGCTCCCGCTCCTCAGCCTCGGTGGGCGTCTCGCCGCCCTCGCCGAGCCCCAGCAGCTTGAGGTCGACGTCGAGACGGATCGGCTCCCACTCGCTCGCGACATGCTCCTCCGTGAACAGGGCGCCGTCCTTGACCCCGCCGGTCCACCGGTCTCCCGCATTGTGTGACCGGACCTGTGTCACCCCACCACGGGCGTGCGTGTCCATGACCGTCACCGCACCGCGCCGGCCCGTATCACCGAAGAGAGCACGCACGAGGGCCGCGTCATCGGCCAGCTGGTCGTGCACCCCGACGTCGGTCCAGTCACGAAGCTGCTCGCCTCGGGCCGCCAGGACGGTCCGTGCGATCCGCGAGCACCGGCTGCGCAGCGCACCGCGCACCGAGGAGCCGGGCAGCACGTAAGGCGAGTCCTCACCGCCCGCGCGCATCGGCACCGTGCGATCCCGCCCCTCCTCGTCCTTCTGAGGATCCGGCGCGGCCACGAGGATGCCGGTGGGGGAGGACCACATGATCTCCACGCTCACACGCGAGTCCGATGCCAGGTCCTCGACCTGCGGAAGCTCGATCTCCTGTCCGCGGGTGCGGTAGGAGCGCAGACCCTCGGGGGAGGACAGATCCGCGCGGCGGGCCGTCACCGCGTCGGCGTCGGCCAGGCGCACACGCCCCCACCCCGCCGAGCGCCGCGCACCCAGCGTCAGCCCGCCAGAGCGCACCACAGCGACGATCTCGGCGAACAGGCTCCTCACGTCCTCCTCCGACGCCGAGCACACCTCCGACGTGTCGCCTCGCCCGCTCAGCGGCTCGACCCAGCCCACGCGGGCCGACAGCTGCAAGGTCAGCGGCGTCCCCGCGGGCACTATCTCCCGGGTGAACAGGGCGCCGTCACCCACCGACCCCCACCTGCGGTCCACGGCGATACCGAAGCGCTCCACCGTCTGCCCCTCAGGCACCTGCGGCAGATGGATCGGGTGGACCGTCACCGACGGCCCCACCTCGATCGAGCCCCACAGCGGGCTGTCCCCGGCCGCGCTTCCAGAGCGACGAAGTGCCGAGCGCAGGGCTCCCTTGACCGAGCGGCCCGGCAGGCAGGCAGCCCCGGAGGCGTCCGTGACAAGACGGCGCATCGTCGCCTCACGCTCCTCGTCGGCACGCGTGCGATCCACCTGCTCCTCGGTGCCGCCGGAGTGCAACGGGCCCTCCGTCACGAGCCTCAGGTCGAGCCAGTACTGGGTGATGCTCATCGCGACACCTCCTCATCGCACGCCATGAACGTGTCTCGGGGCAGCGTCTTCACGGGGAAGCACGGCTGGGTGAGCAGCCGGTGACCCACCGCCACCCGTCCGAAGCCCTGGGCCACGAGCTCGCCCAGACCGTCCCTCTCCAGGGCGCGCAAGGCCTCCAGGGTGGCGTCGGGGTCGACACCGTCGGCGGGCCTGACCCGCAGGACCGAGCCAGCGGTCAGCGCCACGCGGCTGGGCCTGGGGGTGCCGTCCGCGGCGTAACCGTCCACACGCCGGTGGCGCAGGCCCGCGTTGAAACGGTCCCCGGTGCCCTCCACCAGGACGACGTCGGCCCCCCGCGTGCGCAGCGCCCGCAGAACCGCCTCCGTGCCGCCCGCGGGACCCAGGGAGGCAGAGCGCAGCAGCAGGTCCGAGGTGAACCACAGGGTGAGCGCACCCTCGCGGTCTCACACGGCCGTGGACGGGCTGCTTTGCGTCGGCTCCTCGGTCTCACAGCGCACCCGGCCGAAGGTCCCCGCCAGACGGCGTGAGCCCAGCATCGCCGGAGCGGACAAGAGCTCCGCCAGGCGCGCGCCGCCCACCTGCGCCACCAGCGCCTCGGAGAAGGACACCTCAGCTCCCAGCGTCACGCCGGCGGCAATCGCCCGCACCAGGAACAGCTGGCCGTCGGCGGCCGTGCGCCGACGCGTGTCGTAGGCCGTCGACTGGCGGCTCATCATCGGCGTCGACCCCAGGCCCCACTGCCCGTCGCCGAGCTCGAACACCTGGCCCGCACGCAGGGGCACCGCCACCTCCTCCGGCTCGGCGGCGAGCAGACGGTTCGTCACCTCCCACGCCCCCTCGCCCGCAGCCTTCGGCCGGGACAGGGCCAGCGGCACCGGCAGGCCCACGCCGTGCGGGCCCACGAGCCGGGCATCAGAGACCGCCAGGTGCCCGGCCACGACCGCGTCACGCACCAGCTCACTGTCCGGCAGCGCCTGGCGCAGACGCCTGTGCACCCACGCCAGCAGCACCGTGCCCCGCAGGAAGTCCAGGGACCGCACCTCGTTCGACGTCGGCGAGTCGTAGGACACGACCGGAGACTCCAGGTGCAGCGTCATCCGTGACGAGAAGGAGCGGACCGGAGCGTGCCCCGCCCCGGCGTCCAGGCGCGGCGCCTCACCGTGGCTCGCATGCGGCGGTGTCGGTGCCGCGCACGGCTGGGAGAGCAGTGACCAGGGCCAGTCCTCTGAGCGTGAGGCCTCGTGTCCGTCCGGAAGCGTGAGGCGGACCGCGCACGCGCCGTCGCCCGTGCTCCTGCCGGAGCCGATCGCCTCCACCAGCCCGCAGGCCACCGCCAGGAGGATCTCTGCGCCACGGCGCTGCCCGGGTGTCCAGGTGACCGCGCCGGCGCCCGTCGCCTCCAGCAGCGTCACCGTCCCGCGCAGCGTCGTCGCCGCCGCACGCTCCAGGAACCGCAGGTGGTCGTCCTTGGCGGTCTGTGTCGTCTCATCGAGACTGACCGACACCGCCTCCTTGACCCACTGCCCGTCCGGGGCGGCGTCCCCGGCGTCCGCGGCGACCGCGTCCGAGAAGGACACGAGGCGCGGGCGTCCCTCCCCGCCGAACAGCGCCGTCGCCAGGTCGCGCCACGGCCCCTGCGGGCCGCCGTCCAGCGCATGGGCCGCCACCGCGGCCTGCTCACGCACGACGCCGGTCAGGGCGGTGGCCCGCACCACAGGACGCCCCCGCGAGTCCGTCTCGACGACGGCGTCCACGCCGCCGACCACGCCGGTGCCGGTGCCGGTGCCCACGCCCCAGTCCGAGTGGAAGACGACCTCCACGCCGTAGCAGTGCGCGCTCATGCCTGCTCTCCCTCCATCGTGGTGGCTGCGACGTCGGTGTCCGGGACGTCCCGGAGGTAGGGCTCCGGCAGGACGTCGGCCAGGTCCAGCAGGTCGAGGACGAGCATCTCCGAGCCGATCGCCTCCGTGAGGGCGCGCAGGTCCGGCTCCGCGGCGGCGGCCTCCCACTCCTTGCGGGCTGGCGCGAGCGTCTCCTGACGTTCACTCTTCGTTGGTGCGCAGACGGCGTCGGACAGGATTCGACGGATGCGTGCCGCCCGGGTGCGAGGGAAGGCGACCTCCTTCTCTGCTCCGGGGGCGGGCAGCATGCCCTGGAACCAGGCGACGCGCGCCAGCATCCCGGACCAGCGCTCGCCGTGGCACGCTCGCCCTGCGCCGTCATCCAGGTCCGGTGTGCGCGCGTCCACGACGAAGGGCCTCGCCGTCGGGCCGTTCAACGGGGCCCCCGGGGTGAACGGGTCATCGAAGGGTTTGTAGGAGGACAGGACGCCTTCGGCGTCCAGGAGCGTGGAGTCGTACAGGACGTGATGCATGAGGGTTGAGCGGGGCGTGGGCAAGGACTTGCCCACGGTCTTGGCCTTCGAGGCCAGTGACTCCGCGAGCTTGTAGGCAAGCTGGAAGGGGAAGGAGCGGTCGGTGATCGCCACACCGGCCCCGGCCGTCAGTCCCGCGCCGCCGTTGAGCACGCACAGCAGGCTGTCCTGCGCGGTCGCCTTCTCGAAGGCCGTGAGGAACGCGGCCGCGAAGGGCAGCGCGTAGCGGCCAGCCGTGATGATGGTCGCGTCGTCGCCCCCGAGGATGACGGGGACTACCGGGATCACCCCGCCACCTGCCTCCGACGACGGCTCCCGGGCCTCTGCCAGCCGGGCGACCTCCGCCCAGCCCTCCAGGAAGGCCTGCTGCATGGCCGCGTTCATGCGCTCGTTGAGCACCAGCAGGGCGCGGCGCAGCAGGTCCGGGTGGTCCGCTTGGAGGTCCGCACCGATCTCCTCGCGGACGACCTCCGGCGGCAGTCTCCTCAGATGCGTGGGAAGGTCACGCACCATCGCGCCCACGCCGTTGCCGTCCAGGTGCAGCACCGCGGCCTTCGCCGCCTCGCTCTCCTGCGAGTCGGAGGAGAAGAAAGCCTCGAGCTGCTCCGGGGTGCGCACGAGTGCCTCGGCGCGGTCGGTGAGGCTTGGGTGCTGCTCGGCGAGGTCGACGAGAGCTGCGCGGGCGTGCTCGGCGGCCTGGCGGGTCACGATGCTCGGCAAGGAGCGCGTGGAGCCCTCGTGCACCCGTGCGGCCGGAAGCGAGGAGTCCGCGCCGGGCTGAAGGAACGGGGTCATGGGGAAGCGCGCCGCGGCCGGGGGACGCGACAGCGCGTACCGGGCGGCCTCGGTGTGCACCTTCCTGAGGTCGCCCTCGGTGACGTACTCGCTGGCCATCGGCACCATGACGCCGGAGACGTCCATTCCCGGTGCCTCGCACAGTGCGCGCGCCGTGACGGCTGAGATGAGCGCCCGCGCAGCGCTCTCCTCGGCGCGGAGGATGACCTTGCCGGAGGACCGGGACACCCAGGCGCTCTCCGGCAGGCCGAGGTCCGCGGCGGCTTCCTGCGTCCACGGAACCAGCTGTGTGAGGAGGAACGACGCTCCTACGTTCTCCTTGAGTCGCGGCGAGGAGAAGACATAGCGCTGGTTGCCGTTCGTCTCGAGCATCACCAGGTGCATGACGGTCCTTAGGGGGACTGAGGGGTGGGGATGGGTGAAGTGTGACACGTTCGGCTCATCTGTGAGAGAGTTTGGCGACAGAGATCTGATCTCTGGTGGGCGGGCCCGTGGCCCCGGTTGTGGAGGACGAGCGATGCTGCTTGTGCACGTGGTGGGAAACGCGGATCTCGGGCTTTGTTCGAAGGCGGACAACAGGCCGCGCCTCGCGTCCCTGCGTGAGGCTGACGGGGAGACTGCTGCCGGGTTGCTCGGTTTTCTCGACGGGGTGCGCAGTGGGACGGAGAGCTGGTTCCCGACCGAGTCGAGCCCGTTGCGCAAGGCGCTGGCGGCCGCGCGTCACAGGACCGAGGCTGCGCGCGAGGGCGTTGAGGTTCTTGTCGTCGGTGGTGCTGGCGGCCGCGGCTCCACAGACGAGACGGCGAGGGTCATCCGCCAGGCGCTGTCACGGGCCTGCCACGCGGGCGCGCTTGCGCAGGTGGCTGGGGGTGGCCTGCGCATCCTCGACGAGGTCGTCCTCAGCAACGGCCTCAACCCCGAAGCCGAGGACCACGACGCCCTCAGGGACGTCATCGGTGACCACCAGGGGCATGTGGTGCTCACGCTCGGGGGCGGGGCCTCAACCGTACTCATGGCCGCGGCCGGGGCTGCTGCCTCCACCCACCCCAAGGACTGGTCTCTCCTGCTCACCGACCGCAGCCCGGGTGCCCCGGGAACCCCCGCGACCATCGACATGTCCAACGACGCCGATGCCCGCAAGGGCTGGCTCATGGGGCTCGGCCTGCCCACGCTTCTGCGAAACGACTACCCCGACGACGCCGACGTCACGTCTGCGGCGGAGCAGATCGACCGGGCCTGCGGGACGGAGGGAGCGGCCGAGCCCGACGACCTGGCCCTCCTCCTCCAGTGCGATGCCGCACGAGGAGACCTGGCCGCCGGCCTGGCCGCCCGCGCCTGGCTCGGTGCCGAGTACCGCAGGCGGCTGGCGGAGTACAACAAGCGTGCCGGAGCTTCGGATCCCGATCGGACCAAGGGAGGCAGAAAACAGCTGGGCCCGGTCATTGGCGAGATCAAGAAGCGTACGGCTGAGAACAGAAATCCTGCCGAGCAGTGGCTCCTTGACCATAGGACCCTCAACACGCTCGGCGCCAACGCCACCCACGAGTTTCAGGGAGGAGAGGATGACCAGGCTTTGGCCCGACAGGTGTCGCAGGCTGTCGGTGCCCCGCCGGACTGGCTCTCGTGGCCCAGTGGACGAGTCGTCTTCCTCGCTGCGAACGGTGTCCTCCATCCATCCGCACCCGCTCGCGTGAGCATGCTGCGCACCCTCCTCGACCAGAAGGAGGTGCCGTTCGAGATCCGTCAGGCCGCGGGCACACAGGGCCCGCTCACCCTGACCGCCTTCCTCACCCACTCCCAGGACGGGAGAGACTTCGCGCAGATGATCCGCAAGGAGGCGTTGGACGCACCGAGCGCATCGGCGAGATGGGCCTTCGACAACGAGCACAGCACCACCCATGACTACGGTGCCTCGCTGACGAAAAACAGCACGGTTGACCAGGCCGAGAAGAGCATGACGCGCATCCGGGACACGGCCCTTGACTGGCTGGAGAAGCAGGAGAGGCCTCGTGCGGTCGTCGTCGGCGTCGTCGGAGAGAAACCCGTCCAGATCGCTCTCCTTAGCGCTGCACAGGAGTACGGGGCGCGGCACGGCGCCGCCGTCTTCCTGGTCTCCACCCACCAGACCACGGGACAACCCGATACGCCGGTGTTCCACCAGTTTGGCCTGGCCAGGGACGTGCGCAACAAGCTGCTCGAGGCCACCGTCTACTGCCTGGACCGCCTCGACCTGCGCACCGCCGCACGCCTCCTGCGCCTGGGTGACCTCAACATGTCCAGGCTCGCCGACGAGGCTACCGGTCTCGCTCAGGACCTCGTCGACGCCAGGAATAACCACGAGGACGAGACGTACGTTGGGCCGATCCTCGACGTCATGGCGCACGTCGCCGACGTCGTCGACGGTGCTCAGCCCGACGCACAGGCGCGCCTGGCCGTCATCATCGGAGAGCTCCTCGTCAAGCGGGACGGAGTGCTCAAGCGCGCACAGGTGAGCAAGCGGATCGACGTCGGCAGCGCCTCCCGCGAGCAGATCGTTGGCCTCCTGATCTGGATCCGCAACCGCGTGACGCTCACGCACGGGACCGGAGACCTGCCCTCGGTCACCAAGGAGCACCAGGATCCTGCGCCGGGCTGCAAGCCCGCCACCTACCCAGAGATCCTGCGCCACGTCATCGGCTCCGTTCCCGACCACGACCCCGCAGCGGCCGACGGCTGGGCGGCGCGCATGCGCACGCTGCGCCGCGAGGTCGAGGCGCTGCGGTACCCCGAAAGGAAGGACGCATGACAGCGCCGGTCGTCCTGCGCAACCTCACCGCCCACGAGATCGTCCTCCACGCCGAGGACGGTACGCGCCTCCACCTGCCCGCCGCCCCCACCGTCCCGCGTCTCGTCCGCGCGGGAGGAACCACCACCGCTCTCACCGTCCAGGCCGTAGACGGCACCGCTCACCCCGTCACCCTCACCGTCGGCGACCGGGTCACCGGGCTCGAGCCCGCCTTGCCCGAGCCCGAGGAGGGCGTCCTGCTCGTGACCAGCCGCGTCGTCGCCTCCTTCCGCCCCGACCGCACCGACCTCGTCTGGCCCGACGACCTCCTGCGGGACGAGGCGGGGCGCGTCGTCGGCGCCCGGCGGCTCGCCGCACTGCCCCGATGACGTGCTGCACGGGGGAGCACCCAGGCCCCGACCCACGTGACAGGCTGTCCGCATGAGCACCGCGCCCCTCGTCCTGAGCAACGAGGACAGCAACCAGCCGCGCCTCATCGTCGTCGTCCCCTGGCAGCTGCCGGGCACCTGGGAGACCTGGCGCACCCGGCTGGAGCCCGGCCCCGTCGTCGTCCGGGCCGACGGTGGCGGCCGTGTCATCTACGACGCCGACACCCGCGGCCTGCGGGGGCCGGTGCGCCGTCGCCTCCTTGATGACACCGTCCGCCGCCACCTCGTCCATCCCGAGCCGCTCCCGCTGCACGTGAGCGGCGGCGCCCGTGCTGCCTGCGACAAGCCCCTGTTCCTGGACCATGCCTGGGACGTCCTCCACGTCGAGACCCTGACCGTTGGGGCGGACAAGACCCCCGTCACGCGCGCCCTCATCGCCCTCCACATCTCCTTCACCGCCCCGGGCAGACGCGAGGTCCGCGCCTGGGCCACCCACCTCGTGCGCAAGACGGCCGGGAGAGCCGAGATCGCACGTCACGTGCGCGCCCGCCTCGGGGACGGGCACGGCTACGGGCTTGACGGCGAGGGAGGGCAGGAGGCCGACGTCTTCACGGTCGCCTACGTCCCCCAGGCCATGCTCGGCAGTGATCCTCTGGCTACCGCCCGCGACTGGGGCGAGCTGTCCCGTAAGGGCACCTCCGGCGTCGCCAACGCCGCTGTCCACACGATCTCACCCACGTGGTCCGCTTACGCCGGAGGGCACGGCCTGTCCGTCTGCCAGAACGTGCAGGACCGCTTCCGTCCCCTCGTCCACCTCTCGGGGCGCTACCTCGACGCCGTCCTGCTCATGCTGCTCCAGCACCACCGCTCCACCTCTCTCATGGAGCGGGTGGCCGCCGTCGCCACGAACACCGAGTTCGACGACGAGGAACGTGTCAACGAGGTCATCGCGCTGGACACCGAGGCTGTGCGCTTCGTCGTCACCGAGCAGTGGAGCACGATGACCGACAGCGAACGCCCCCTCAACGCCTTCCTCGCCTATCTCCTGGACACCTACGGCATCCCCACCGCCATCGAGGAGGCCCGGGACCAGGCGCACCTTCTGAGGGAGAACGCCCTCATGGTCATCGGGCGTGCGGAGCAGAAGGCCGAGGAGGACCGGGCCCGCTCCACCCGCGCCATGGAGATCGCCCTGAGCTTCCTCACCTTCGTCGGCATGCCCCTGACCGTCTTCCTCGACGTGTGGACCAACTGGGAGACCACCCACGGTGTCGGCAAGCGGTCGTCGGCCTTCGTCGGGATGTCGATGCACTGGGGCGTCATCCTCGTCATGGGCGTCGCCGGAGCGTTCGTCATCGGGGGAGTGCTGTGGCGCATCGCCCGCTGGGTGATACGCCGACGACTGGGCGGCTGAGTGGCCGGGAGAGGGTGGCGGGGCGTCGGCCGCGTGTGCGTGTGCACCTCGTGCGGTCGGTGCTCGGCGCAGTCCCGGGCCTCGCCGCTTCCCGCCTGTGCCCGGGCCTCGCCGCTTCCCGCCCGTGCCCGGGCCTCGCCGCTTCCCGCCCGTGCCCGGGCCACGTTTGGCTCGTGTATGGATCACCTGCTGCCCGTTGGATCACGTGTGTGTGCTTGGACCACGTGCTGCCCGTGTTCGGGCAGTGTTCGGCATGTGTGTGGATCACGTGCTGCCCGTTGGATCACGTGTGTGTGCTTGGACCACCTGGGGGAGGCCCTGGGGTGATCCGTTGGAGCGCAGGTTGTCCTTGGGAGCGCAGGTTGTCCTTGGGCGTTGAGGTTGTCCAACGGGGGACAGGTGATCCGCTGGGAGTGGGCGGCGCAAGGGAACGGGGCACGAGGGCGTGGCCCGGCGCGTGCCCCCGCCCCCCCCTTCCCGCCCACGCCCGGCGCGAACAGGGACGGACGGGGCAGCGCCCGCGGCGCGCCGTCCGCTAGCGTTCGCGTCGACGGACGCAGAAGGGACCCGAATCCGTGAGCAAGACTGACAACCCGCAGCAGGACCCCTGGGGCAGGAGCCCGAAGGGCACCGGCTCTGAGGGCCGCAAGCGCGGCCTCCTGGGGAACCCGTTCGTGTGGGCCGCCCCGGTCATCATGGTCGCCCTCATCGGGTGGATGCTGCTGTCCTCCCTGGGCGGCTACAACACGATCGACACTTCCGAGGGCCTGACGATCCTGCGCGACAGCCCCGCGACCGTCGAGGCCGTGACCGTCATCGACCGCACCCAGCGCGTCGAGCTCGACCTCACCGAGGACTACACGAGCCAACCCAACCGGAAGGGCGAGACCGCCCGCGACCTGGGCAGGCGCGTCCAGTTCACCTTCACCGACGCCCAGGCCGACCAGGTCGCCGCCCTTGTCGAGGCCGCCGCCCCCTCCGGCGGCTACAACTCCGTCGTGCCCACCACCTCCTGGTGGTCCTACATCGCCCAGCTCATCCTGCCGCTGACGATCTTCCTCATCGCCATGTGGTGGCTGCTGGGTCGCATGAGCGGCGGGCGTGGCGGCGCCCTCGGCTTCGGCAAGTCCAAGGCGAAGGTCGGCTCCAAGGAGATGCCGGACGTCACCTTCGACGACGTCGCCGGTGAGGACGAGGCCGTCGAGGAGCTGGAGGAGATCCGCGAGTTCCTCTCCGAGCCCGGCAAGTTCCAGGCCGTCGGCGCCAAGATCCCCAAGGGCGTCCTGCTCTACGGCCCTCCCGGGACCGGTAAGACCCTCCTCGCCAAGGCGGTCGCCGGCGAGGCGGGCGTCCCCTTCTTCTCCATGTCGGGCTCCGAGTTCGTCGAGATGTTCGTCGGCGTCGGTGCCTCGCGCGTGCGCGACCTGTTCGAGCAGGCCAAGGAGAACGCCCCCGCCATCATCTTCGTCGACGAGATCGACGCCGTCGGACGCCACCGCGGCTCGGGCATGGGCGGCGGCCACGACGAGCGCGAGCAGACCCTCAACCAGCTGCTCGTCGAGATGGACGGCTTCGACGCCAACACGAACGTCATCCTCATCGCCGCCACCAACCGCCCCGACGTCCTCGACCCCGCCCTGCTGCGCCCGGGCCGCTTCGACCGCCAGGTCAGCGTCGAGGCCCCCGACATGGCCGGGCGTGAGGCGATCCTGCGCGTGCACGCCAAGGGCAAGCCCATGACCCACGACGTCGACCTCGCCCTCGTCGCCAAGCGCACCCCCGGCTTCACCGGCGCCGACCTCGCCAACGTCCTCAACGAGGCGGCCCTGCTCACGGCCCGCTCCAACGCCCAGCTCATCGACAACCGGGCCCTGGACGAGGCCATCGACCGCGTCATCGCCGGCCCCCAGAAGCGCACCCGCGTCATGAACGAGCACGAGAAGGCCGTCACCGCCTACCACGAGGCGGGCCACGCCCTGTGCGCGGCCGCCGGCGCCTACTCCGACCCGGTCACCAAGGTGACGATCCTGCCGCGCGGCAAGGCCCTGGGCTACACCATGGTCATGCCCAGCGACGACAAGTACTCCACCACCCGCAACGAGCTGCTCGACCAGCTGGTCTACGCCATGGGCGGGCGCGCCGCCGAGGAGATCGTCTTCCACGACCCCACCACCGGCGCCTCCAACGACATCGAGAAGGCCACAGCCACCGCGCGCAAGATGGTCACCGACTACGGCATGACCCGGGCCGTGGGCGCCGTCAAGCTCGGCACCACCGAGAACGAGACCGTCCTGGGCCTGTCCGCCACCAGCCGTGACTTCTCCGAGGCCGTGGCGGCCACCGTCGACGACGAGGTCCGCACCCTCATGGACGCCGCCTACCGCGAGGCCTGGGAGATCCTCACTCGCAACCGCGCCGTCCTGGAGGACCTGGCCACCCAGCTCCTGGAGAAGGAGACCCTGCTGGAGAAGGACCTGGAGGCGATCTTCGCCCCGGTCGTGCGCCAGGCTGAGCGGCCGCTGTGGCGCGGGGACGACTCCCTCGTCCTGGACGAGGAGATCTCCTCCGGCTCCTACTTCGCCGGCTCGCGCGTGCCGCGCCGTGCCCTGCCCGCCAGCCACGCCCCGCAGGCGGTGACCGCCCCCGACGGCGAGGTCCCGCCGTCGGCCACCCCCGCCCTCGGGGTTCCGTCCGACGGCGAGGCCCTGACCGCAGAGACCGCGCAGACCGCTGACGCCGCCGGAGCCTCGACCCCCTCGGCCCCCGGGGACCGGTGATGGCCTACGACACCGAGGGCGTGCGCCGCGCCGTCCACGACCTGCTCGTCGCCATCGGCGAGGACCCGCAGCGTGACGGCCTGCGCGACACCCCCGAGCGCATGGCCCGCGCCTACGCCGAGATGTTCTCCGGCCTGGGGCAGGACCCGGGCGCCCACGTGGAGAGGGTCTTCGACGTCGGCCACGAGGAGATGGTCCTCGTGCGCGACATCCCCATGTACTCCGTGTGCGAGCACCACCTGCTGCCCTTCCACGGCGTCGCCCACGTCGCCTACATCCCGGGCGAGGACAGGCGCGTCACCGGCCTGAGCAAGCTCGCGCGCCTCGTCGACGGCTACGCCCGCCGCCCCCAGGTGCAGGAGCGTCTGACCGCGCAGATCGCCGACACCATGGTGGAGCGCCTGGGGGTGCTGGGTGTGCTCGTCGTCGTCGAGGCCGAGCACCTGTGCATGTCCATGCGCGGGGTGCGCAAGCCTGGCGCCAACACGGTGACCTCCGCGGTGCGCGGCCAGCTGCGCAACGCCGCTACCCGTGCGGAGGCCATGAGCCTCATCCTCGGCCGCCGGTCCTGAGGCTCAGGAGAAGGCCCTCGCGCCGCCTGATCACGGCTTCCGGCACAGCCGACTGGCCACTGCCCACAGGCACGCCGCTACGGGTGGCGGCGTCGGCGATGCTGGATGTCGGGCACCTCAAGCTCGGGTACGGCACGGAGCATGAAACTGGAGGTTTATCTCTCTGACTGCACTTTATTGAGATCTAATAAAGTTGCGTCGGGGTCATGTTCCTCCTGGCGTCGCGGGTGCAACCGGACGACACGCGCAGGTCACCGAGGAGACACGTCCTGCTTGCGCGTCGGGCTCAGCCCGCCCCCAGCGGGACGGAGAGGACCACGGTGAAACGCTGTCCGGCGTCGACGGTGAGGATCCCGCCCAGGGCCTCCACCCGCCGTCGGGCACCCGACAGCCCCAGACCGCTGGTGAGCGCCTGCGCCTCCTCGCCTGTGACGGCCACCGCGTTGGAGGCCATCGCCTCCAGACTTGCGCCGTCGGACTCGACGAGCAGCCGGGCCGAGCCCGGTGCCGCGTACTTGCTCATGTTGACCACGAGCTCGCCCAGGACCCGCACGAGCTGCTGGCGCACACCCGGCGTGACCTCCTCACGCTCCAGCGCCTCCAGCCCCGAGGCCTCCAGCACCACCCCGCGCGCCGCCAGGAGCCTGCGGGCCTCCTCCACGACCTCCGCCAGCGGGCGCGGCGCCGCCGAGGCCAGTACGTCGAAGCCCGCCCCTCCGGCGACCTTCCCCATGGCCCGCAGGCTGGAGCGCAGCTGCTCGACGGCCACGCGCACCGAGGCCGTCATCGCCGCCAGTTCCTCGGCCATGCTGTCCTGGGGGCTGGCCGACATCCGGGCCTGCTCGGCGACCATGACCGCGTGGGTGAGGTCGCGCACCACCGTGTCGTGCAGCTCGGAGACCACGAGGAGGCGCTGGCGCTCCAGGTCCGCCTCGAAGCGGCGCGCACCGGCGTCGGACTGTGCCCGCGGCGCCCGCAGCAGCTCGGCGACCACCAGGCAGGCCGTCCCGAGCACGAGCACGTAGATGTAGTAGCTGCCCAGGAAGCTCTGGACGTCGAAGCTGTAGTACTCGGGGTAGCTCTCGCGCTGCGTCGGCCCGATGACCCACAGGTACGCGCCGAGCTCCTCCAGGACGCCGGCGGTGACCGTCGCGTAGGCGGCCGCCCGGGGAAAGCCCCGGCTGACGAGCACGCAGGCGCACAGCCACGGCAGGAAGACGGACACGAGGAGCATCTGGCTGGTCTCCGCGAAGTGCACGGCCGGCCCGAGGACGAGGGCCGCCCCGGCGGCCACCAGCGGGCACACGGAGATGAGGGCGGCGCAGGCCCCGCTGAGCAGGGTGAGGGCGACGCCCGGGCCGGTGAGGAAGGAGAACTGGGTGAGCGACGCGAGGGTCAGCAGCACGGCACAGGCCACGCACAGCAGGTGGGTGCGGCGGGTGGGCCCCCAGGTGGTGAAACGGCTAGTGGCCAGCAGCCCCGTGGTCCTTGTCCGACGGCGCGCCCGGCCCCCGGCAGCGTCCTGGGGCCCGGGGGATGTCGTGAGCACGGTCGTCGCCTCCTCTTTGCTGACGGCTAGCATCCTGTCATGTCCTCCTCCGACTCGGTCTCTGCCTCTGCACGCCCCGTGAGGGTCGCCATTGTCGACGACGACGCCTTCGTGCTCACGGCCCTGCGCGGCTACCTGGGGGCGGACGACAGGATCGAGGTGACCTCGACCTTCTCGCGCGCCGCCGACGCCCTCGCCTTCCTGCGGCGGGTGCCCGTCGACGTCCTGCTCACCGACGTGCGCATGCCCGGCATGGACGGACTTGAGCTGCTTGCCCGCGTGCGCCAGGAGCACCCGGGTCTTGCCGTCGTCGTCCTGACCTCCTTCGACGACGACCAGGCCATGCTCACCGCCCTGGCGGCCCAGGCCAACGGCTTCCTCCTCAAGGACGCCGCCCCCGAGGAGATCGCCCGGGCCGTGCTGGCCGCCGCCCAGGGCGGCACGACCATCTCCCCGTCCACGGCCTCGCGGCTGGTGGCCCACCACCTGCGGCCCACGAGCGTCACCGACCGTGAGGACCTCACCGGCGCCGAGCGAGAGGTCCTGACCCTGCTGTGCGAGGGCCACTCGAACGCGGAGATCGCCGAGCGGCTCGTCATCGCCGAGTCCACCGTCAAGACCCATGTCTCCAGCCTCATGAAGAAGTACGGGGCGTCCTCGCGCCTCAAGCTCGTCGTCGCCGTCCACCGCGAGCAGGACCGCCGGGGCTGAGGGGCTCCCAGCCCGGGCCCCGGCCCGACGGCGGTGGCGGGCCCGGCCCCCGGTCTCGCCGCCGGGGCCCGGCCCCCGGCCCGACGACGGCGGGCCCGCCCAGGTACGTTTCCCGGACGGGCCCACCTGGGCGCCTCAGTCGGTGGCCAGTGCGGTCACCGGGGCGACGGCCGCCGCCCGTGACGCCGGCCGCAGCGCCGCCAGCAGGCCGACGACGGCGGAGGCGACGAGCACGCCGACCAGCTGCAGCCACGGCACGGTGAGCGACAGCTCGGCCCCCTCCTGCCCCATGAGGCCCGTGACGCCCGCCTGCCCCAGGGTGACGCCGAGGACGACCCCGATGAGCCCGCCCAGCGCCGTGGTCAGCACCGCCTCGGTGAGGAACAGGGCCCGCACCTGGGTGCGAGCGGTCCCCGTGGCGCGCAGCACCCCGATCTCCCGCGTGCGCTCCAGGACGCTGACGTCGGTGGTGTTGGCCAGGCCGACCATGCTGATGATGACCGCCAGGCACAGGATCGCACCCATCTGCTGGATGGTGCGCCAGACCTGGGAGACGAAGACCTCACGCCCGTCGGTGCCGCTGGAGACCAGCAGTCCCGTGCCGTGCAGCTGCTCGCGCACCAGCTCGGCGGGGGCGTTGGAGGAGCCGTCGCCGCTCGTGCGGGCCCACAGGGACGCCTCCGTCGGCTCCCCGCCGGTGAGCTGGTGGGCGACGGCCGGGGTGATGACCGGGCCGAAGCCGTTCTCGACGACCCGCGCAGTCAGCGTCACCGAGCCGCCCGCCCCGGTGAGGGTCACCTGGGTCCCGTCCGGGACACCGTAGATGCCGCCCAGCAGCAGGGTGGCGTCGTCCATCTGCTCCAGGCCGCGCTGTGAGCGGATCACCGGTGCGATGGCCTGCATGTCGATGCTGTGGACGGTGATGTCGCTGCTGCCCTCGGAGGAGGTCATCTCCAGGGCGATGCTGGGGACGGTCACGACCTGCTCGACGCCCTCGGTGCTCCCCACCCGCTCGGCCAGGGCCGCGGCGTCCTGGTCGGCGGCGATGCCGTCCACGCGCAGGTCGATGGGGGCGAGGCCGGACATGTAGCTGTCCATGGAGGCGCTCACCCCGGCCACCGCGGTCAGCAGCGTGGTGGCGACGACGACCGACACGAGCAGGGAGCCCGTGGTGGCGGCCGTACGGCCGGGGTTGCGGGCCAGGTTGCGGCAGGCCAGCTGCAGGACGGGGAGCCGGTGCGCCCCGGTGAGGCGCTCGACGGCCGTGGTGGCCAGGACGACGACGAGCGGCAGGGCGATGAGCACACCGACGACCATGAGGCAGGCGCCCGCCGCCATGATGTCCAGGACCCGCAGCAAGACCCCGCCCGTGAGGGCTGCTCCGCCCGCCCCTGCGACGACGAGCCCGAGGGCGGCGGTCACCACCCGGCGTCGGCTCAGGCGACGGTCGTCGGACGCCTTCCCGGTGAGGGCGATGAGCGGGGAGACGCGGCCCGCCTGGACGGCGGGGCGCAGCGCCGCCAGGACCGTCGCGGCGGTCGACAGGACGACGGCCAGGGCCACGGAGGTCCAGGTGATCGTCAGGTGCTGGGCGCTGAGCCCGTCGACGACCTCGAGGCGTGACAGGAGCGTGGCGGCTCCCGCACCCAGGGCGGTTCCCAGGACGGAGCCCGCCAGGCCGATGCCCAGGGCGGTGCGCAGCACGAGCCGGCGCACCTGGGCGCGGCTGGCGCCGACGCAGCGCAGCAGGCCGGTCTGCCGGGTCTGGTGCGCCACCAGGGTGCTGAAGGTCGTAGCGATGACGATGACGGCGACGACGGCGCACACGGGAGCCAGCAGGCGCAGAATCTCCAGGGTGGCGGAGTTGAGCGCGTTGGCGTTCTGGGCGCGCAGCGAGGTGAGCTCGTCGGCCGTGTAGACGTCGGCGTCCTCGCCGAGTGCCTGGGTGAGGGCCTCGATGACGGCCTGCGGGAAGGCGCCTCCGCTGACGGTGAGGTAGACCGCCACGGGCACCTCGGACAGCCCCAGCGAGCTCCAGCCCTCCGGCGTCGTCATGATGTAGGAGTTCTGGGCGCCGAAACGCGTCATGGCGGCTGAGGGCTCGACGACGCCGACGACCGTGACGGTGGACGCGTCGGTGCCCGGGGCGGCCTCGGGGTCGGAGGTGAGGGAGACGGCGTCCCCGACGTGGATGTTGTCGCTCACCGCCAGGACGGGGGAGACGGCCACCTCGCCCGGCGCGGAGGGCAGGCGCCCCTCGACGAGCCGGGGGGACTCACCGGTGCCGGAGCTGGCGGCGCCCGGTCCCGTGACGGTGGAGGCCTCGGGGGCGAGCAGGGCGAAGACGTGGGTGTCGTAGGCGGTGCCGGGGCGGTCGATGTACATCAGCTGCTCCAGCTGGGGGCGCGCCGAGGCGACCCCCTCGACGCCCTGGGCCCGCTGCGCGATGTCCTGGGGGAGGTGGTGACCGCGCGGCGCCAGCAGGACGAGGTCGGCGCCGCCCATCGAGGCCCGGGCGGCGGCCTGAACCTGGGTGGTGAAGGAGGCGGCGAGGATGAGGACGAAGGCGGTCAGCGCGGCGCTGAGCGCGATGGCGGTGAAGGCGGCCAGGGTGCGGCGCAGGTCGAACAGGGAGGGCATCAGCGGGCCTCCCGGGTGTGACGCGCCGCCGTGCCCGGCAGCGGGACCGACGACGGGACCGGGGCGGGGGCCGGGGCCGCCGTCGGGGCGGGGCTCTGGCCCTGGGACTCCAGGCGGCCGTCACGCAGGCGGATGACCCGGTGGGTGACCGCCGCCGCCTTCTCGTCGTGGGTGACCATGACGACCGTCTGGCCCAGCTCGGTGCACATGCGCGCCAGGGTGTCCAGCAGCGAGGCGGCGGAGACCGAGTCCAGCGCGCCGGTGGGCTCGTCGGCGAAGACGACCTCCGGGCGGCTGACCAGGGCCCGGGCCACGGCCACGCGCTGCTGCTGGCCGCCGGAGAGCTCGGTGGGCCGGTGGCCCAGACGGTTGGCGATCCCCAGGATGTCGATGACGGCGTCGTACCAGGCGGTGTCGGGGCGGCGCCGCGCCAGGCGCAGCGGCAGGAGGATGTTCTCCTCGGCCGTGAGGGTGGGCAGCAGGTTGAAGGACTGGAAGATGAAGCCGAGCTGGTCGCGGCGCACGGCCGTCAGCTCCTTGTCCTTCATGCCCGCCAGGTCGCGCCCGGCGATGAGGACGTGACCGGAGGTCGGCGAGTCCAGGCCGGCCAGGCAGTGCAGCAGGGTGGACTTGCCCGAGCCGGAGGCGCCCATGATCGCCAGGAACTGGCCGCGCGGCACGGCCAGGCTCACCCCGGCCAGGGCGTCGACGCGCGCCTCGCCGGTGCCGTAGACCTTGCGCAGGTCGCGGGCCTCGATGACAGGGGCGCCGTGGGCCGGGGTGCCGCCGGGAACCTGGTAGGGGGAGGTGTGGCGAACGGATGCTGACCGGTGCCTGCCTGCGGGGCTGGGGGACTGGTGTCTCATGGTGTCTCCTCCACACGCCCAGGCGTTTCCCGGGCTCTGCATCCAGGCTAGGAACTGGCGTCATCGCAACGAATCCACCGAAGGACGCGACCTTGCCGGCCATCTCCTACCTTCGTAGGAGGGCCCGGGAACTGCCCGCCGTCGTGAACGTGCCGATAGGCTGTGACCGTGAGCGCTGACGTCATCACTCCGGCTCCGCTGCCGGAGGCCCTGAACGAGGCTGCCCGTGGCGGCCGCACGCTCGTCATGGGCATCGTCAACGTCACCCCCGACTCCTTCTCCGACGGCGGCCGCTGGGCCACGACCCAGGCGGCCGTCGCCCACGGCCTGGAGCTCATCGAGCAGGGCGCGGACATTCTCGACGTCGGCGGCGAGTCCACCCGCCCGGGCTCCGTGCGGCTGAGCGCCGAGGAGGAGCAGGCCCGCGTGCTCGACGTCGTGCGCGAGCTGGCGGCAGCGGGCGCCGCCGTCAGCGTCGACACCCTCCACGCCGCCACCGCCCGGGCCGTCGTCGAGGCGGGCGCCGTCATCGTCAACGACGTCTCCGGGGGCCTGGCGGACCCGCTCATGCACCGCGTCGTCGCCGAGACCGGCGTCGTCTACGTCTGCCAGCACTGGCGCGGCAACCCGGACACCATGGACCGCCTCACCAGCTACCCCGACAGCGTCCTCGCCGGAGTCGAGGCCGAGCTCTCCCAGCGCCTGGATGAGCTCGCCGCCGCCGGGGTCGCCCCCGAGCAGGTCGTCGTCGACCCGGGTCTGGGCTTCGCCAAGACCCATCCGCAGTCCTGGCAGCTGCTGGCCGCCACCGCCTCCCTGCGCGAGGACCTGGGGCGCCCCGTCCTCGTGGGCGCCTCCCGCAAGCGCTTCCTCGCCGCCGCCGCCCCCGACGGGGTCGGCCCCCTCGGGCGCGACGCCGCCACCACAGCCACCACCGCCCTGGCCGCCGCAGCCGGCGCCTGGGCAGTGAGAGTCCATGAGGTCCCGTCCAACCGGGACGCCGTCCGAACCGCCTCACTCTGGAAGGAACCCCGATGAGCCCCTCCACCATCCCGGTCGACAGGATCCGTCTGAGCGGCCTGTCTGCTCGCGGCTACCACGGCGTTCTTCAGTCTGAGCGCGAGGAAGGCCAGCTCTTCATCGCCGACGTCGTCCTCGGCCTGGGCGTGCGCGGCACCGCCATCGCCGCCGTCACCGACTCCATCGACGACGCCATCGACTACGCGTCGGTGGCGGCCGCCGTCGTCGGTGTCATCGAGGGCGAGCCCGTCAACCTCATCGAGACGCTCGCCTCCCGGGTCGCCGACGTCGTCCTCGGCTTCGGGCGCGTGCACGACGTCGAGGTCACGATCCACAAGCCCCAGGCACCCGTTCCCGTGGCCTTCGACGACGTGTCCGTCACGATCGTGCGCACGATGGAGGACATCGTCGGCACGCTCGCCGGGGTCACCGACAGGTCGTCGAGGTCCCGCTCGCGCTCGCGGTCCCAGGCCGCTGCCCAGGAGGCCCCGGCGGCTGCGCCCGCCGCACCGGCGGAGCCCCCGGTCGTCGCGGAGGAGACCGCAGTGCCCGCCGCGGCGCAGAGCGCCCCGGAGCCGCCGCGTTCCAGGCGTGAGGCCTCCGCCCGTGGCTCCAGGGAGCCGATGCTGTGGGCCAGGTCCCGGACGGCCCCCTCCGCCGACCCCGCCGCGTCCTCGGCGCACAGCGCCGACTCCGGTGCGTCGGCCGCCGGTGCCGCCGAGCGCAGCCTGTGGCCCGCCCCGGTTGTCGCTTCCGCCCCGGCTGTCGATTCCGCCCCGGCTGTCGCTTCTGCCCCGGCCGCTGCCGCTGAGGACGCCGGGGCTGCTCGGTCCGCCGAGGCGGGGGCCGCGGAGGCCTCGGGACTCGCGCCCGGCTTCTCCGCGGCGGGGCTCGCCGGGGCCGCCGGTCTCGCTGCTCACGCCCTGGGTGCCGAGTCCGCCGAGCACGTCGACGAGCCCTACGCCGCGCTGAGCACCGAGGCGAGCGCTCCCTCCCGGTGGGCCGAGGATCCCGCCCCCGTGACGCAGTCGCCGGCCCGGTCGGAGGGCCAGCCCCGGCGTCCCTCCCACCGCGCCGAACCGGTGGAGGAGCTTTCCTTCCAGGCCGAGCAGTACGAGCAGCCGCGCTATGAGGCTGGGTCTCCGGCGCAGGCGGTGGAGCCGCCTGTGGAGCCGCCCGCGTTCCAGGCTGAGCAGTACGAGCAGCCGCGCTATGAGGCTGGGTCTCCGGCGCAGGCGGTGGAGCCGCCTGTGGAGGCGCCCGCGTTCCAGGCTGAGCAGTACGAGCAGCCGGCCAACCTGTCGGCTCCCGAGGCGGTGGCGATCGACCAGTCCGTCCAGCAGCCCTCGCCGCTGCCGGGTGAGCCGCCGTCGGGACCGGGCATCGTGCGACCGACGGTCCCCACCATGGGGCTTGTGCCGCCGAGGCTCGAGATGGGACAGCCGGTCGCCCACGCTGGCGTGCCCTCAGCCCCGTCGGCCGGCCAGCCTTTCGGTCAGCCGGGTGCGCCGTCGGCTTCGTCGGCTGGGCAGCCTTTCGGTCAGCCGGGTGCGCCGTCGGCCCCGTCGGCCGGCCAGCCTTTCGGTCAGCCGGGTGTGCCCTCGGCCCCGTCGGCCGGCCAGCCTTTCGGTCAGCCGGGTGTGCCCTCGGCCCCGTCGGCCGGCCAGCCCTTCGGACAGCCCGCTCAGCCCTTTGCCCAGCCCATGGGGCAGGCCGTCGACCAGTCGGCCGCCCCGATGGTCAACGAGCCCCCCACCGCCGTCGGCCCCCTGCCCGGGATGCCCGTTGCACCGGCCGTTCACGTCAACCCGCTCGACCAGCAGCCCGCTTACGCGGCCCAGGTCGTCCTTGCCCTCGGCGCCAATGTCGGCAAGGTCGTTCCCGCCCTGCGCGCCGCGGTCCACTCGCTGACCTCGACCGAGGGCCTGACGGTCACCGCCGTCGCCCCGCTGGCCCGCACCGCGGCGGTCACCCACCCCGGAGCCGAGCCCCAGCCCGACTACCTCAACACGGTCGTGCTTGCCACCACCACGATGAGCCCGCGTCAGCTTCTCTCCGTCTGCCAGGGCATTGAGAGCGCCGCCGGACGCGTGCGCTCCGAGTCCTGGGGGCCGCGCACCCTCGACATCGACATCATCTCCTTCGAGGGCGTCAACTCCGGGGACCCGATTCTCACGCTGCCTCACCCGCGGGCCGCCGAACGAGCCTTCGTCCTTGTTCCGTGGTCCACCGCCGACCCCTTCGCCGAGCTGGGTGGCCGCAGCGTCGCCGCCCTGGCGGAGGTCGCTCAGGACCGTGGCGGCATCCGCTGGCTCGCCCTTGACTGGCTGGAGTCCGACCGCCTCCCGGCCCTGCCGACCGGCCAGTACGTCGCCCCTCCGGAGGAGGGCTCCGCGTCCTCCGCCCCGGTGGTGTCTTCTCCGTCGCACGCCCCGGTGGCATCCTCGCCCGCGCCGATGGTGCCCTCTCCGGCTCCTGCTCCGGTGGCGCCGTCACCGGTCTCTGCTCCGATGGTCCCGTCACCGTCACCCGCACCCGGGGCCTCGTCACCCCAGCCTGATGGCCAGTGGGGCTCCCCGATGGGCTGGAACGACGTCATCGGCGGGGACCGCTCTTGATGCGACGCACGCGCTGGAGCAGCCTCCTCGCGTGCTACGCCGTCACCGCGGTCCTGGCCTGGACGGTGCTCGACCTGGTGCTCAGGCGCCGGGGCTGGACCCCCGTGCTCACAGCCTGGACCGCCGCCGTCGCCCTGCTCCTGGGCGCCGTCGTCCTCATGTGCGGTCTGGCCGTCAGGCGGTTGCGCTCGCGTCAGCGCACCTGGATCACGCCCGCGGGCGCGGCCGTCACGGCGGCCGCCGCGCAGGCGTCCAGCGTCGTCGGGGTCATCCTCGGCGGCGCCTACACCGGCCAGCTCGTCCTCGCCCTGGTGGGGCGCGGCTCGCCCGCCATGACCACCGCCGCCTGGACCTCCGGCACGTGCCTGCTGGCCTGTGCCGCGTGGGCCGGCGTCGGGCTGCTCGTTGAGCACTGGTGCGCCATTGACCTCACCGACGACGACGGCGACGACCCCGCACGCAGCGTCCCCCAGGACGGTGCCCCCGCCTGAGCCGGAGGCCCACCCGGTGCTCTCGTACGGGGCTGTGTCTCCCTCTTGCGGAGGATCCGTTCCCTCCCGACCTGTGACACAGTGTCGGGCGCACGCATCCAACCAGGAGCCCCGTATGAGCACCCCCGCCCCCTCGACCGTCAACCCCTTCGCGCCCGAGGGTGTTGAGTTCCGGCCGGTCTCCGCCCGTCTGGCCACCGCCCGGCTCATCGTCAGCATGCCGGTCAACGCCCTGCTCGCCATCGGGCTCGCCGTCGCCGCCGTCCTCCACAGCCCCTGGTGGTGGCTGGGGGTCGCCGCTGTCCTCGCCCTGAGCGCGTGGGAGCTGTGGCTCGTCCCCCGACAGGTCCGTGCCATGGGCTACGCCCTGGGTGAGGACCACCTGCTGTGGCGCAAGGGCATCATGTTCCGCGAGATGAACGTCATCCCCTACGGGCGCATGCAGTTCGTCGACACCTCACAGGGGCCGCTCGCCCGGCACTTCGGCATGGCAGAGGTCAAGCTCCACACCGCGGCCGCCAGCACGGACGCCACCATCAACGGCCTGCCGACCGCCGAGGCCGAGCACCTGCGCCGGATCCTCTCCGAGCGCGGCGAGCAGAGGATGGCCGGTCTGTGAACACCACCGAGGCCGGGACCGACCGCCACATCAGCCTGCCTGCCGACGTCCAGTGGCAGCGCGTGCACCCCGTCACCCCGCTGCTGGAGGGGTGGAAGATCATCACCGCCATCCTGGTCTTCGCCACGGTACGCAACAGCGACGCGCTCTTCGACCTCATCGAGGCCGTGCGCGAGGGGGGACTGACCTTCGCCCACGACCTCATCCTCTGGGGCGTGGGCGGCGTGCTCGCTCTCCTGCTCCTCATCGGCGCCTACCTCGTCCTCGCCTGGCGCGCCAAGACCTTCGCCATCGACCGCGACGGCGTCTACCTGCGCACCGGAATCCTGGCCAAGCAGCTGCGGACCGCCCGGCTGCCCCGCATCCAGGCCGTCGACGTCGTCCACCCCCTCATCGGGCGGATGCTCGGGCTGGGGCAGCTGACCGTCGAGGTCGCAGGCGGAACCGACTCGCGTGTGGTCATCGGTTACCTGCGCACCGGCGAGCTCCTGGTCCTGCGAGACCGGATCCTCGATCTGGCCGCCGGAGCGCGCACCACCGCCGGTGTCGGTGTCGGCGTCGCGGCACAGGGCGCGGTCCCCGGGACGGAGAGCGGCCCCACCCAGGAGGCCGCCGCACCGGCCCACCCCGAGCACGGATCTCCCGTGCACGGCACGCCAGCGGGCAGCGCAGCCGTGGACGGGGCCCGCGTGACGCGCTCCGGCTCCGGCTCCCTGCTGGACCTGGACGCTTCTGCGCCCCTGCCGACCGGGAGACTGAGCGGGGAGGAGAACGTCGGCGCGCTCTACACCGTCGAGACCAGCACCCTCATCGGCTCGATCCTCCGTTCCTGGGCGCTCATCCTCTCCGTCGTCTCAGCGGTCGGCGTGGCTGGCATCCTCATGGCGATCCCCCTCGTCTTCCACGAGCCCATCTTCGAGCAGAGCAAGGGCTTCATGCAGTCCCTCAGCGCGCTGCTGGCCATGTTCGCCGCTCCCTTCGCCCTACTGTCCTACGTGTGGAGCCGCTTCTCCAACGGATGGGGCTTCCGCGCCGCCGCCACCCCGGCCGGTATCCGCCTGCGCTTCGGCCTGACCTCCGACACCTCGACGACGCTGCCTCCCGGGCGCGTCCACGCCGTCGGCCTGGGGCAGGAGCTGCTGTGGCGGGGCAAGGACTGGTGGCGCGTGTCCGCGACGGTGGCCGGTCGCGAGACCGTCGACAACAGCTCCTCCGGCTCCGTCGAGACGACCGGGACGAACATCCTGCTTCCCGCGGGCGACCGTGACACGGCGCTGCGCGCGCTGTGGCTCGTCACCCCGGACCTGGGGGTGAGCGACCCCGACGCACTGCTTGAGGCCGCCCTGACCGGCCAGGACGATGATGGCGTGGGAGACCCCGACGCCCCCGTCGGCTCGGCCGAGCGCGGCTTCGTGAGGGTGCCGCGCCGAGCGCGCATCTTCGACTGGATCAGCTGGCGCAGGCAGGCCGTGGCCCTGACAGACACCTGCGTCATCCTCAGGCTGGGCCGGTGGCACCGCCGCGTGAGCGTCATCCCCTACGAGCGCATCCAGTCCGTCCACGTGGCCCAGGGGCCCCTGGCTCGGCGCCGCAACCTGGCTGCGCTGCGCCTGGACCTCGTGCAGATGGGGACGGCAGTCTCCGCCGTCTCCAACCTTGATGCCGCCGACGCGGGACAGCTCGCGCAGGTCATCGCACAGCGCGCCCTGCGGCGGCGTCGTGCGGAGGACCTCGACCGCTGGCTCGCCCGCGCCCTCGCCGCTCGAGAGCCGCAGGAGTGAGGGCCGGGGCCGGGGGCGGGGTCGACGGCCACAGGGCGTGAGAGCATCGGTGCCGTGAGCACCTTCGACGCCCCCACCCCGGGCGCAGCACGGCCCGGACGCCTCGGCGTGGGCATCATCTCGGCCGGCCGCGTGGGCGCTGTCCTCGGCTCCGCCCTGCGCGCCGTCGACCACCAGGTCGTCGGCGTCCACGCCGTCAGCGAGGCCTCGCGTGAACGTGCCGAGATGCTCCTGCCGGGCGTTCCCGTCCTGGAGATCGAGGAGATCGTGCGGCGGGCCGAGCTCGTCGTGCTGGCTGTGCCTGATGACGCCATCGCCACCCTCGTCCAGGGGCTCGCCGACCTCGGTGCCTGGCAGATGGGCCAGATCGTCGTCCACACGAGCGGCGCCCACGGCATCAGCGTGCTCGCGCCCGCCCAGGCTGCAGGCGCCATCCCCATCGCCTTGCACCCCGCGATGACCTTCTCCGGGTGGTCCACCGACCTCGCCCGCCTCACCGGCTGCCCCATGGCGGTCACCGCACCCGCTGCCTTCCTGCCGGTCGGCCAGGCACTGGCCGTCGAGCTCGGGGGTGAGCCCTTCGTCCTCGACGAGGAGGCCCGCCCCGCCTACCATGCGGCCCTCGCCCACGGCGCCAACCACCTCGTCACCCTCGTCGACCAGGCCGTGCGCGCCCTGGCCGCCGGCGGCGTCGCCGACCCCGAGGCCACCCTCCGGCCGCTGCTGACCACCGCCCTCGACCGGGCCCTGCACGAGGGCGCCGAGCACGCCCTCACCGGCCCTGTCGCCCGCGGTGACGCCGGGACCCTCTCCCGCCACCTCGCGGCCCTGGCCGCGCTGCGCGACGAGGAGGGGCGGGCGCTGACCGAGGTCGTCGACACCTACCGGGCACTGGCTCGGGCCACCCTCCAGCGCCGCCTCGACACCGGGCACCTCAGCCAGGAGCAGGCCGCCCGGCTGACAGCGGCCCTGGACGGCTCCGACGGGGGAGCGGACTAGCCTGAGACCATGACCCGCGCCCTCCGCCGCTCCGTCCCTGTGCTCGCCCGCACCCGCGAGGAGCTGGCCGCCGCACTCGACCGCGACACCGCTCCCCGCGCGGTCGTCATGACGATGGGAGCCCTCCACCAGGGCCACTTCGACCTCGTTGCCGAGGCGGCACGCCGCGTGGGGACCGACGGCACCGTCGTCGTCACCATCTTCGTCAACCCCCTCCAGTTCGCCGCCGGGGAGGACCTCGACACCTACCCGCGCACCCTGGAAGCCGATGTCGCAGGCATCGATGCCACCCTCAGTGGCCAGGACGGGGGCCCGGCGGTCGGCAGGCTCGTCGTCTTCGCCCCCACCCCCGAGGTCATCTACCCCGCGGGCGAGCCCTCGGTCCGTCTCGACCCGGGGCCCGTGGCCACCGTCCTTGAGGGACGCACGAGGCCCACGCACTTCGCCGGCGTCCTGCAGGTGGTTCTCACGCTCATGCACCTGACCCAGCCGCGCTGGGCCCTGTTCGGACGCAAGGACGCCCAGCAGCTCGCCGTCGTGACCTCGATGGTGCGAGACCTCGCCGTCCCTGTGGAGATCGTGCCCGTCGACATCCGCCGCGAGGAGGACGGGCTCGCCATGAGCTCGCGCAACAGCTACCTCAGCGCCGAGCAGCGTCAGCAGGCCCTGGCCCTGTCCCGCGCGCTCGAGGCCGGCCGCCGGGCCGCCGCCGCGGGCGCGGACGCCGCCGGTGTGCGCCGCGTCGCACATGACGTCCTGGAGACCGCCCCCGGTGTCGAGATCGACTACGTGGCCGTCGTTGACCCGGTGACCTTCACCGAGCGCGCCGGGGCCGGGCTGGGACTGGCGCCGGCCGAGGGCGTGGCGCCGGTCGCGACGCGCGGCGAGGTACTGCTGGCGCTCGCCGCACGCCTGGGCACCACCCGGCTCATCGACAACACCCTCGTCACGCTCGGCTGACCGGCTGGGCGGCTGACCGGCGGGGCGGCTGACCGGCGGGGCGCGTGGGTGCTCGGCCGCCTACCCACCTGGCCGAGGGCTGCTGTCAGGTCGGTCACCTCGGTTTCGTCACGGCGACCGGGGCGCATAGCCTGTGCCGCGATGAGCGCCCGTACCCGGACGATGATGACGTCCAAGATCCACCGTGCCACCGTGACCCAGGCCGACCTCGACTACGTCGGCTCCATCACCATCGACGCTGACCTGCTTGACGCCGCCGACCTGCTGGCGGGAGAGCGCGTCGACATCGCCGACTGCACGAACGGCAACCGCCTGTCCACCTACGTCATCCCCGGCGAGCGCGGACGTGGCGAGATCTGTGTCAACGGGGCCGCCGCCCACCTCGTGAGCCCCGGCGACGTCATCATCCTCATCGCCTACTCCCAGATGAGCGATGACGAGGCACGCACGTACGTCCCCCATGTCGTCTTCGTCGACGAGAAGAACCGCGTCGTTGACCTGTCCGGCGACCCCGGGCAGCTGCCCGCCGGGGGTGTGGGTGCCGATGTCGCCCGCATGCGGGGCCTGCGCTCCTCGGGCGTCCCCTTCGCCGAGGCGCGGCGCTGACCTGAGACCGTGGGGTGCGGGCGGGGGCTCGCCCTCAGCCGGGCTGCGGCGTGGAGAGCTCGAGCGTGCACACCCCCGGGGTGGGACGCACGCTCATGTGACTCACGGCCACGGCAGCACAGGGTTCGTGCCGTGAGCGATCGGCTCCCATGTGCGTGGGCAACAGCCACGCACATGGGAGCCTGAGGTCACAACGCGGCTTGCTCGATTCTCCGCATGATTCCGCGGTCATTCGGGAGGGCGAGCCGACGTGAGCGTGCAGCGCCGAGCAGAGCACGGCTCACGGTGCGCTGGATGGCCTTGTCTCCCAGTGCCACGTCCGCCGCGGAGAGCCTGATCGGCACGTACCCGGCAGCCAGCGCGCGCTGGTCCCGGCACCGGTCCTTGTCGAACTGCTCACGAGAGGAGTGGAACTCGTAGCCGTCGCTCTCGACGATGAGCCAGCCCTCGACAAGCAGGTCCGTCTCACCGACCCCCTCGATAACCGGTGCCACCTCGACCAGCAGCCCCAGCGACCGCAGCGCCAACCGTGTCCGGGTCTCCAGCGGCGAACGGCACCCCGGCTCCGCCATCGCCAGACACCGACGTGCCGCCACCGAGTACCGGCCCGTGAGCAGCTCGGCAACCTCCTCCTTGGTGGTGTCCCCGCGGTTGAGGGCGGCATCGGCGATCGTCACCGCGTCCAAGGCGTCCAGGCAGGTGAGCGCGCAGGCCACCACCTCGGTGGGGTGGACCAGGGGAAGGCCGTCAACAGTCACCGGGGTGACGCACGCCTTGCGGTGGATGACGACATCAGTGGTTGGCCGGGTGGCGCTGGAGCGGATACCGCGGTCGCTCGCCACAACGATGTGGCTCCGCTGGTCGGTGCTCCAGGCGGGGTACCCCAGCGCCTGCGCCGCCGTCAGGCAGGTCAGGCGGGCACGAAAGTGGCGAGCGCGCACGACGTGGGCACTGGTCCCCGGGATGACGACGAAACCGGGTGCGTGCTGGTGGAGGGCGCCGACTCCAACGGCGGTCCTCAGCAGCGCACGGTCGTGGGGGCTGCGCACCACCTCATCCACGTGCGCGGCACCGTGCAGGGCATCGACACGGGACGTCAGGGACGTGATCTCCGGCTCCATGCCTCCAAGGATCCCCGGTGCCTCCGAGTTATCCACAGGTGCCCGGGAGCCTTCACGCATGTGCACGAGACCACCGGGGGAGAAGCCGTGCCGGGACCCGTGGCGTGAGCACCACCGCCGCGAGAGTCGCGTCATCGTGCCGGTACACTCGCGCGCGTGAGTGACGCGAACCAGAACACCGCTGCCGAGCAGGCTGTCCCCGCCGACGCAGAGGCGCAGCCCAGTAAGCAGCCCAAGACGGACCCGGGCCCCGGCGAGCAGTTCGAGGTCCGCGCCGCCAAGCGCGAGAGGCTCAAGGCCGAGGGATGGGAACCCTACCCGGTCCAGCTTCCGGTGACGACCACGATCGCGGCCGTGCGCGCGCGCCACGAGGGCCTTGAGGCCGGAGTCGAGACCGAGGAGGTCGTGGGCGTCGCCGGACGCGTCATCTTCCTGCGCAACACCGGCAAGCTGTGCTTCGTCACCCTCCAGGACGGCGCCGGCGCCACCCTCCAGGCGATGATCTCCGCCAAGAACCTGCCCGGCCAGGGCCACACGAGCCTGGCCGCCTTCAAGTCCGACGTCGACCTGGGAGACCACCTCTTCGTCCACGGGCACGTCGGCGCCTCGCGCCGCGGCGAGCTGAGCGTCTTCGCTGAGACCGTCCTCGTCGACGGTGCGGACCCGCAGGACCTGCCTGAGCTCGGCGACGAGGCCGTGAGCGTGCCCGCCTGGCGCATCGCCTCCAAGGCCCTGCGCCCCCTGCCTAAGACCTGGACGAACGAGGCAGGCGAGGCCGTCACCCTCTCTGAGGACAACCGTGTGCGCCGCCGCGAGCTCGACCTGCTCACCCGCCCGGCCGCCCGCGACATGGTGCGCACTCGTGCGGCCGTCGTGCGCTCCATCCGGGAGAACTTCCACCGTCGCGACTACCTCGAGCTCGAGACCCCGATGCTTCAGGTCATCCACGGCGGTGCGTCTGCGCGCCCCTTCGTCACGCACATGAACGCGTACGACATGGACCTCTACCTGCGCATCGCCACCGAGCTCTACCTCAAGCGCGCCGTCGTGGGAGGCGTGGACCGCGTCTTCGAGATCAACCGCAACTTCCGCAACGAGGGGGCCGACTCCTCCCACTCGCCGGAGTTCGCCGCGCTGGAGGCCTACGAGGCCTACTCCGACTACAACGGCATGGCCGACCTCACCCGCGACCTCATCCAGCAGGCCGCCCGTGACGCCTTCGATCTCGCCGAGGGCGAGGAGGTCGTCACCCTGGCCGACGGCACCGAGTACGACCTGTCGGGAGAGTGGACGAAGATCGACCTGTACACCTCGGTCTCCGAGGCGGTCGGGGAGGAGATCACCGTCGAGACCCCGCGCGAGACCCTCGTGCGCATCGCCGAGAGGCTCGAGCTGGAGGTCGACGACTACGCCGTGGCCGGCAAGGTCGTCGAGGACATCTTCGAGGTGACGGTGGGGGACACCCTGTGGGCGCCGACCTTCGTCTACGACTTCCCGGAGGACACCTCCCCGCTGACCCGCTACCACCGCTCCCGCCCGGGCCTGACGGAGAAGTGGGACCTGTACATCCGCGGCTTCGAGCTGGGCACCGCCTACTCCGAGCTCGCGGACCCGGTGGTTCAGCGCGAGCGCTTCGTCGCCCAGTCGCTGGCGGCCGCCAACGGGGACCCGGAGGCCATGGTCGTCGACGAGGACTTCCTCGTGGCGATGGAGCAGGGCTTCCCGCCCTGCGGCGGCATGGGGATGGGCATCGACCGTCTCCTCATGGCCCTGACCGGTCAGGGCATCCGCGAGACCATCACCTTCCCCCTCGTCAAGCGTTCCTGACGGCGGCCGCCGTCGCACGCGCGGTGAGGGGTGTAGCGGTGCTGCACCCCTCACGTGTCCGGCTCACCTGTGCCGGTCGCCGCTGGGGGCGTCCGACGCCGCCGCCGGTTCTCCCGGCGCGCCCTCGACGGCCCGGCCCGGCTACTCGAAGCGCACCGTGCTGCCGCTGACGAGCCGTTCCCCGGCCCGGGAGCTGACCGCTACCGCGGCGCTCACGAGCGCCAGGCACACACCGACCACCGCGTAGTACGACCAGCTCGGCCACCCGACCTGCCGCGAGGAGAGCCCGGTGACCAGCGCCCACGCGGTGTAGGCGCCGACGCCGACGGACAGCCCCAGCACGGTGGACAGCGGGAGCAGGCTCTCCCAGGCGATCGTGCGCCGCAGGCACGGGCGCGCCATCCCCACCAGGCGCAGCAGGGACAGCACCCGTCTGCGGTCCAGCACAGAGGCCACGGAGGCGACCGCCAGCGACACCGTGGACACGGCCGTGGCGATGAGAATGCCGACGTATCCCAGTGCCGCGAACTGGTTCTCCATCGCTCTGGCGGTCAGGGACACGAGGTCGCCGCGGGAGATGGGAAAGCCGGTGAGCGCCAGGCCCGAGGTCGTCAGGGCGGTGCGCGCCCGCTCGATCGCCGCCGTCGTGCCGTCGGTGGCGACGAGCATGACGACCGGGCCCGACATCTCCGGCTCCTGCGCGGGGCGAGGGTCGGCGGCGAGTGTCGTCAGCCAGCCGACGGAGACCGACACCCAGCCGGTGTCGGAGGCGACCCCCTGGGCACCGAGGGCGCGCGCCTCGTCCACGGGCAGGACCAGCCGCTCCTGCATGCTGGGTCGTGCGTCGGCCTCGTCGGCGGCGCCGGGTGCGGCGTCGGCGTCCCCGGCCGGGCCGGGGACCGCCTCCCCGCCCCCGTCCGCGGGTGCGGCAGCCGCCAGGGCCACGGTGCTCACGCCCTCCACCTGCTCCAGGGCGTGCCGGGCCCGCTGCCCGGCGGCGGCATCGGGCAGGACGGCCGAGGCGGACAGGGTCGTGGCCGCCAGGTGGCCGGGGCGCTCGTCGAGCGTGAGCGCACCGGCGGCGGCGGTGATCCCGACGGCGAACAGGGTGACGGCATACAGGGCGGCCGCGAGACCGCCGGCGGCGCGGAAGGCGCTGCGCGGGTGCTGGGCCACGCGCGCCAGGGCGATGACCTGGGAGCCGGTGCGGGCGCAGCGGTGACCGCAGCGGGCCGCCCAGTAGGTCAGCAGGGGGCCCGCCCACAGCAGGCCGACCATTGTGAGGACGACCGAGGCGACGATGAGGCCCAGGGCGGTAGCGGCGGGCAGCGCGGAGCCCGCCGCCGCGCGCACGGCCCCCATACCTGCCAGTCCCAGCACGAGCGGCAGCAGGGACAGGAGCCGGGGGCGGCGCTCGCGGCGCTCACGGCTGCCGCCGAGCGGCCCGAGGTCGGCGCGACGCGTGCGCCACCAGGCGACCGCTGTCGAGCACGCGACGGTGACCAGGACCGCCCCGCCCATGGTTGCGGGGGTGCTCAGGAGGTCGGAGGGGAAGAAGGTGGAGCTGCTGATCCGCACGCGTGCCGCCAGGGGGATGAGCGCCAGGTACAGGCCGACGCCGGCGACGGAGCCCAGCAGGCTGGTGGCGGCGGTCTCGGTGGCGGCGATGGCTGCGACGCGCCCCGGTGTGGCCCCGATGAGCCTGAGGGCGGCGAAGCGCTCGGCCCGCTGGGCGGCACCCAGGTCGGTGACGATACCGATGAGCAGCAGGACCGGCACGAGGATCGACACGGCGCCGACGACCGCGACGGTGCGGTAGGCCTGCGACTGGTAGTCGTAGCCGACGAGCTCGGTGACGAGCCGGGCCCCGGAGAGGGAGCTGCTGCGCTCGACGACGTCCTGCTCGACGCCCTGGACGAGGACGAGGGAGTCGGGCCCCTCCAGCGCGTCGTCGGAGATGGTGCCGACCTGGGTGCCGTAGCGCTGGCCGAGCTGGTCCTGGGGGGTGGAGGCGATGAGCCGGGCCAGGGCGGGGGAGGCGAGGTACTCGCCGGGGCGGGGGACGACGTCGGAGCCGGGGATGGTGAAGGTGGTGTCCGGCGTGGTGGCGATGGAGAGAACGGAGATCGTCTGGTCCCCGTAGTGGTCGGAGGTGGAGGTGGCGGCGGCCTGCCCGGGGGCGAGGGTGGTGCCTGGCTCGAGGTACGTGGGCGTGGGGGTCACGAGCTCGTGCCAGGTGGAGCGCTCCGAGCGCAGGCCGATGGCCTGGGAGGCGGCCAGGAGCATGAGGAGCAGGGCGACGCCGACCATGACGCCGACGACGACGCCGAGGAGGCGTCGGCGCGCCGAGCGGTCCCCGGCGACGACGAGGCGGGCGAGCACGAGGGCGCTCATGGGAGGCGTCCTGCGGCGGTCGGGTCCTGAGGGGCCGCCTGGCTCCGGTGGGTCGCGGCCTCCGGGCCGTGCGGGTCCACCGGCTCCTGCGGGGCGTCCAGCGTGCCGCAGGAGCCGCTCAGGCGCCCGTCGCGCACGATGACCTCGCGGTCGCAGTAGGCGGCGGTGCGTGGGTCGTGGGTGACCATGACGAGGGCGGCGCCGGCGGCGCGGGTGGCCGACACCAGGGTCTGCATCGTGTGCTCGGCGGACAGGGAGTCCAGTGCTCCGGTGGGTTCGTCGGCAAAGAGGATCCGCGGCTCGGTGACCAGGGCGCGGGCGACGGCGACCCTCTGGGCCTGGCCGCCGGAGAGCTGGGTGGGCAGCTTGTGCTCGTGCCCCTCCAGGTCGAGCTCGGCCAGCAGGGCGCGCGAGCGCTCCAGTGCCGTGGCGCGCGGGACCTTGGCCAGTAGCAGGGGGATGGTGACGTTGTCGAGGGCGCTGAGGTCCGGGAGGAGCTGGCCGAACTGGAAGACGAAGCCGAAGGAGCTCAGGCGCAGCTGTGAGCGTTCGCTCTCGCCCAGGGAGGCGATGTCACGCCCGTCGTAGAGGACGCTTCCGGCGTCCGGTCGCAGGATGCCTGCGAGCACGTGCATGAGGGTGGACTTGCCGGAGCCCGACGGCCCGGTCACGGCCAGGCTCTGGCCGACGGCGATGTCCAGGTCGATGCCGCGCAGGGCGTGGGTGGTGCCGAAGGACAGGTCGAGCCCGCGGGCGCTCATGACGAGGTCGGGGCGTGTGGACGCCGCGGCGGCGGTGGCGTTCGGGGCGCGCGTGGGGCTCATGCGAGGACCTCCGCACGCAGCTCGGCCAGGCGGGCGGCGGTCAGGTCGATCCAGCGCAGGTCCGCCTCCAGGTGGTACAGGGCGTGGTCGGCCAGCAGGACGGTGTGCAGGTCGGCGCCGTCCTTGCGTCGGGTGATCTCGCGCATGCGAGCGGTGTGGGCGCTGCGCTGGAGGTCGAGGAGCTGCTCGGCGTCGTCGTCGAGCAGGAGGGCGATGACGGTCTTGGCGAACAGGTCCGCCTGGATGGAGTCCGAGGGGACCTCGGGGGTGGTGATCCACTCGGCGACGGCGGCCCGGCCCTGCGGGGTGATGGCGTAGCGCTTGCGCTCGGGGCCGGCGCCGGCCTGGGCCCCGGCGAGCTCGATGAGGCCGTCGCGCAGGAGGCGGGCCAGAGAGGAGTAGACCTGACCGAAGGCCAGGGGCTTGGTCTGGGCGAACCACCGGTCCCAGCTGGTCTTGAGGTCGTATCCGTGGCCGGGGCCGGTGCCCAGCAGGCCGAGGAGGGTGAGGCGGGTGTCCATACCTCCACTATACGCACAAGGTATACGCTGTGTGTATAGATGTCGGGGTGGGTGGGCGCGGTCCTCAGGGGGCGATCACCCGCAGTCCGACGGCGTGGGCCAGGGCCGGGGCCAGCAGCACCAGCTGGTCGGGGCTCACGGCCGCCCCACGCAGCCCCGAGGCGTCGTCGACCTCGCTCAGGATCGTCTCCCGCAGGTCGACGTCCGCCAGTCCGGCGCCGCGCACACGCAGCAGCCCGATCCGGCTGCGCGCCATCGCGACCCGCGTCAGCCGCGCCTCGGTCAGGTCCAGCTCGTCGATGACGCAGTCCGTGAGCGCGACGTCCAGCAGGTTCGCCCCCGAGGCGTTGAGGTACGTCACGCGGCTGGAGGCCAGGTGCACGGTGCGCAGCTCGGTCTCGTACAGGGTCAGCGCCCCGATCCTCGAACCGGAGAGCACCACCTCGCGCCACGTCGAGCGCTGGGCGCTGAGACTCGAGGCCGTCACCGCATCCAGCCGGACCTCGCTGAGCCGTGAGGAGACGAGGCGGGCCTCGTCCGCGTGCACGTCCCTCAGCTCGCAGGCGTCCAGCTCCAGGCCCGTGAGGTCAGCGCCGCTGATGTCGACGCTGGTGAGCGCCGTCAGGTCCAGGTAGGCGCCGGGACGCAGGTCGCGGGCCGTTCCCGGCTCCAGTCGCGGCAGGTCGAGCTCGGGGAGCAGGGGAGCGTGCGGCAGGCCGTCAGCACGTGAACGTGGCATGGTCCGACGCTAGCCCGAGGACGGGGTGCCGGGGCTCAGTGGGGCGCGCTGATGGCCCGGGCGATCACCGTCTCGCACTCCCGGCGTGAGACCGGGCGGCATCCCTGCCCCACCCAGCGGTCGATCTTCCTGCCTTCCAGGTACGCCAGCCGCAGGCCGCGCGTGAGCAGCACGGGCAGCGGCTTGCGGCGCTCGGCCAGGTCACGGCGCAGACGGAACCACCAGGTCTGCACCCGCGGTCGGCGCAGCACGAGCGCGTCCGCGAGCAGTCCCTCGCTGCGGCAGCGCCCGACGAGCTCGGCGGCGAAGATCCCCTCCGCGACGAAGACCCCGGCCCCACCGATGTCGAGGTCCTGGTGGCCGCGGGTCGCGTTGTCGGACAGGGAGTAGACGGGCACCCGGGTGCGTCCGCGGGTACACAGCTCGCGGATGGCCGTCATGGCGCGCTGGTCGTCCCAGGCGGCTGGGTGGTCCCAGTCGATGCGGCTCATGGCCTCGTCGGCGCTCACGCCCTCGGCTCCCGAGAGCGCGCCGTCGAGCAGGGGCATGCCCGGCTCGTCCCCGTCACGGTAGAACTGGTCGAGGTTGAGGCGGGTGGCTCCGACCCGCCGCAGCAGGGAGGTCTTGCCGGAGCCGGACGGGCCGGTGAGGAGGAGGACGCGGGCGCTCACAGGACCCCAGCCTACGAGAGCGCCCGCCTGAGCGCCCTGCGGCTCAGCCCTCGACCAGGGCCTCCATCCGGGCCCGCGCCCCCTGCTCGCGCAGCAGGTGCAGCTCCTCACGGTAGGCGCTGCGGAAGCGCTCGTCCTCGGCCAGGTCCCCGAAGACCGCCGTGTTGCGGATGAAGGCGAGCTCGCCGTCGACGTCGCCTGCCCGTGCCGCCTCCTCCTGAGCCACGGCCAGCGGCCGCAGGTCGTCCACCTGCTCGATCTGGCCACCCTGCTCGTCCACACCCAGGACCCCCAGGGACCAGGCGGCGCACAGCGCCGCCGCCAGCCGCACCGGGCCGCCGCCCGCAAGGTTGTCGCGCACGGTCCCCAGGACGAACTTCGGCATCCCCGAGGGGGCGAAGTAGGCCAGGCGGGCGAGGGTGTCTGCGACGGCCGTGTTCGTGAAGCGCTCGAAGAGCGTGTCAACGTAGGCGTCCAGGTCAATGCCCTCCACCGGCAGCAGGCAGGGGCGCGCCTCCCGGGCGAGGAATGCGCGGGTGACGGCGGCGACCTGCGGGTCTGCGGCGGCCTCGTGGGCGTAGGTCATGCCCAGCAGACGCCCCCAGTGGCCCAGCCACTGGTGGGCGGCGTTGAGCAGACGCAGCTTCATGAGCTCGTAGGGCACGACGTCGTCGACCATCTGGACACCGACCTCCTCCAGCGGTGGGCGGCCCGCGGGAAAGTCGTCCTCCAGCACCCACTGGGTGAAGGGCTCGGCCACCACCGGCCACGCGTCACGCACCCCGAGCTCGGCCGCGACCTGCTCGACGTCCTCGGGGGTGGTGCGCGGGGTGATGCGGTCGACCATCGAGCTGGGGAAGGCGACCTGCGTCTCGATCCACTCGGCGAGCCCCGGGTCGCTCATGCGTGCCTGGGTGACGACGGCGGTGCGTGCGGCCCGACCGTTGCCCGGCAGGTTGTCGCAGCTCATGACCGTGAAGGGGGCCGTGCCGGCCGCGCGGCGCAGGCGCAGCGCCTCGACGATGTAGCCGAAGGCGGTCTCGGGCTCGCGCGGGTGCTGGGCGTCGTGGACGGCACCGGGGTCCTTGGTGCGGAAGGCGCCGGTGGCGTCGTCGAGGTTATAGCCGCCCTCGGTGACGGTGAGCGAGACGATCCGAGTGGCCGGGGCGGTCATGACCTCCAGGACGCCCGCGCGGTCCTCGGGGGCGAAGCGGTAGTCGCGGATCGAGCCGATGACCGTGTGCTCGCGGCGGCCGTCGGGGTGCTTGAGGGTGAGGGAGTACAGGTGGTCCTGCCCGGCCAGGGCGTCACGCATGGTGGCGTCCTGCGGCAGGAGGCCGACGCCGCACACCGCCCAGTCCAGGGCGCGGCCGGCGCGCATGAGCCGGTCGAGGTACATGGCCTGGTGGGCGCGGTGGAAGCCGCCCACGCCCAGGTGGACGATGCCGGTCCGCAGGGCCGAGCGGTCGTAGTCGGGGGCCAGCGCGTGAGTGGTCAGGGACGTCATGGCGGTTCCTTTGATGAACGACGGTGTTCTCGCACTCACCAGTATCGCGCGGTCCTCGCCATCCGGCTGCTCGGCGGGCTCCGTCCGGGTACCCGGCTCGACGGCGTGCCACGGCTCCCGTGTCGCGAGACTGCGACCGGCTTGCGACGACCGGCGAGCGCCCCGCCACCTACACTCACCGTACGGCGAGCGCGTCCGGCTCAACCCGTGCGCGTGCCCGACGTGGCGCCTCGTCGTGCCTCCCCCCACCCTGTCCTGATGGAGGATTCATGAGCTCTACACGTCCCACCCTCGTCCCGGGCTCTGCGCACGCGAGCCTCCGGCGTCTGGGCGCGCTGGCCCTCGTAGGCACCCTTGTGCTGTCCGGGTGCGGCGAGTCGTCGACGACGTCGGACGCCTCCTCTCAGGCGCCCGCGGCAGCCGCGACGTCGGCGGGGGCGACGGCCAGCACGGGCTCCTCCGTGCCCACCGCCCCCGGATACCAGCAAGGGGAGATCCCGCCCGTCCCGCTGTTCGTCCTGCCGGATATCTCCGCTCTCACGACGTCCCCGGACGCCTTCACCGTCGACCTGACCACCACCATCCAGGCGCGCGACGGGATCACCGTGGCTCCCGCGAGCTGTGACGCGGCGGGTTCCTTCACCCACGGTGGTACCTCGGCGAACCTCTACGGCAACGGTGCGGGCGAGTACACCAGCGGCGGGACCTCGATCATCAACCGGGGCAACGGCGCGGGCGAGTACGACGACGGCACCGTCGAGATCATCAACCGCGGCAACGGCGCGGGCGAGTACACCAACCGTGCCACCGGGGTGGAGATCATCAACCGGGGCAACGGCGCGGGCGAGTACGACGACGGCACCGTCGAGATCATCAACCGCGGCAACGGCGCGGGC
>ERZ772917.250-NODE-250-length-40326-cov-57.388667_pt1 | contig 40326 bp, 33 predicted proteins | sample MGYA00511187_ERZ772917 | MGnify/ENA primary metagenome ERZ772917 (study PRJEB29015, sample SAMEA2737925) | human oral metagenome | biome: human oral; feature: human-associated habitat; material: dental | place: China | collected 2012 ...
GGGGCGGACTGGGCCGGGGCGGGGGCGGTCGGGGGCGCCTCCACCTCCTCGTCCTCCTCGTCCTCGACGACTGCGACATCCGTGCGCAGCACCCGGGCCTCGTCGCGCTGGACGTTGAAGACCTCGGTCCGCGAGGCGGAGAACTCGGGCTGCCCCAGCGTGCGGGCCGCCAGGTTCGCCAGCGTCGGGGCGGCGCCGAGGCCGACCTCGACGACCTCGTCCACGGCCAGGCCCTGGACGCCGGGCGCCGCCTCTCCCGAGGACAGCAGCACCCGCTGCGTCTCGATCCAGCGGACCGGGGAGGCGAACTGCCAGCACAGCAGCTCGATGAGGAGCGTGCGCGTCAGGCGCCCGGGCTCGGCGGCGGCCGCCTCCCACGCGCCGGGCTCCTCCAGCAGGCGGCGGACCTCCTCGGAGGGGACCACGTCCAGGATCGACTGGGCGAACTCGCGCGTCAGCTCGAAGGGGCGGGCCACCAGGTTCGGGATGTAACGGCCCACGAGCTTGCCCGGGTCGACCTCGTCGGGGATGCGCTCATCGACTTTCTGGCGGAAGTCCGCCACGCCGTTGCGCAGCACGGTCGAGTGGAAGGGCACGTCGATGCCGGGCACGTACATGAACGGCCGCTTCCCGCCCGCCTCGCGGGCCCGGCGGTTCGAGTCCTCCTCCAGTGCCCTCAGGCCCGCGACCGTGCCAGCCACGGCGTACTGCTGGCCGGCCAGGTTGAAGTTGACGATCTGCAGGAACTCGCCCGAGGCCCCGGCGACCGACGCGACGTAGTCGACGACGTGCGCGTCGTCCACGCCGAACTGGTTGGGCCGCAGGGCCCCCATCCGGTAGTCCGAGCGCCCCCGCTCGTCGCGGGGGACCAGGGAGTGCATGGTGGAGCCGCGTTGGAAGACCAGGTCGAGGACCGTCTCCAGGGGGAAGACCTCCGCGTAGGCGGCCAGGGCGTCGTACTCGCCCAGCGAGTGGCCGGCGAATGCCGAACCCGGGACCAGGACGCCCTCCTCGCGCAAACGGGCGGTCTGCCCGATCGCCAGGGTCGCCAGGGCGACCTGGGTGAACTGCGTGAGGTTGAGGACCCCCTCGGGGTGGCGGTAGGTCACGCCCCGCGCCACGATCTCAGTGGGGTTGTCGCGCACAATCGCCAGGATCGAGAAGCCCATCGCCGAGCGGGTGTGCGCGTCGGCCCTGCGCCACACCTCGTCCACGGCCTTCGACTTCGCGCGCTCGTCCAAGCCCATCCCGGGCGACTGGATGCCCTGGCCCGGGTACACGTAGGCGACGGTGGGGGCGAAGGTGCAGGCGGAGGCGCGGGACACGACCTGCTTGTCGATGCGGCACGTCACCTCCAGGGACAGGCCGCCCCCCACGACGCGGCCCACCCGCTCCACGGTGATCTCCACCTGGTCGTTCAGGTCGACCGTTCCGTACATGGAGTACGTCCACCCCGCCAGGTGCGCGCCCGCGTCCCCGGCCACTGCGGCCTGGGCGGCGTGCTGGGCCGTGGCCGACAGCCACATGCCGTGCACCAGGGGCGCGTCCATGCCCGCCACCTTGGCGGCCGCGTAGGAGGTGTGGATCGGGTTGTAGTCGCCCGACACGATCGCGAAGGGAGTCATGTCGTCGGGCGCCTTGACGCTCACGCGGCGCAGGACCGAGCGGGGAGTATCCACGACCTCAACGGAGGCGCCGCCGAAGGGCGCGGCCTCGGAGGGCGCGCGGTTGCCGGTGGCGCGGCCGCGGATCGCGAAGCGCTCCTGGGTGGAACCCACGTACTCGCCGTCGGAGGTCAGCTCGAGGGCGACCGTGACGATACGACCGGAGGAGGACTCGTCGACGGCCGCCACGTGGCTGGTCACGTCGATCGTCGTAATGCCGCGCTCGAGCATCTCCTCGGGCGTGGCCACCAGCGTGATCGAGTGGTCCAGGTGGACGGCGTTGAGCAGGCCCTCGATGACCGGGTAGTCGTCGTGGATCGCCGATCCGAGGGCGGCGTAGATCGCGGGCCACGCCGGTCCGAGGAGGGCGTCGGGCGCCCAGGCGGCCAGCTCGAAGGTCGCGGGCAGGGCGGCGCCCGTGGCCTCGGCGTGGTCGAAGCCCAGCGTGGGGGCAAGCGTGAAGGAGTAGTGGGCCTCGCCGAAGACGGACTTGGAGGAGGGCACCATGACCGGCAGTGCGTCCACGGTGTCGCCGGCAACGGACACTGAGGTCACGCCCGCGGTGGCTGCGAGCATCGCGTACATGTGCTGGGGCAGCTTGGCCTCGTCGATGACGGGCACCGCGCCGTCCTCGCCGGACAGGACCAGCGGGAAGACCAGCTCGCGCACGGCGTGCTTCTCCTCGCCGCGCGGGTCGTTATCCCACGCGGTGTCCAGGTGGATAACCATGTCCACGCCGGTCTCGGTCGGGTTCAGGGAGACGCGCTCGGCGTCCAAGATCGCGGCCGGGTTGGTCATGAGATGGCCGGTCCAGGAGATGAAGGGGACCTTACGCAGCCATTCCTCACGGGTCGCGGCGGGCTTACCGTTGCCCAGGCGCGCGGCGACCGGGGTCGCGACGGCGCCCGATGCAGCCAGGCGGGAGGCCGCGGCCGCCTCGAAGCGGCCGAGCAGCGAGGCGACGGGCTCGTCGACGCGGTCGATACCCGCCACGGAGACCGGGCCGGGGATGATGCGCACCTGGTCGGCGCTGTAGCGCTCGTCCTGGGCCTGCCACAGGCAGTCCTGGCCCCACCAGCGGATCAGGTCATCGTCCAGGATCGGCACGAAGGGCATCGGCTTGGGGTAGGAGCGGCACAGGGCCGGGAACCACGCGGCGTCGATGGGGGTGACGTGGGTGGTCGCCGCGTTCGGGTAGGCGCCCAGGAGGCGATCGGCGGCGGCGTGCGCGTCGGCGACGTCTGCGACCGTGGGGAACAGGGTCTCGACCTCGCCGTGGTCCACGGGTGCCAGGCGCGCCTCAACGCGCTGAAGCAGGTCGTGGAAGCGGATCTGCCACGTGGGGTCGACCCACGGGAAGGACAGCTCGGCGAAGCGACGCACCCACGCCTCGTAGGTCATCTCTTCGAGGTCGCCGAAGTAGGGCTTGGCGGTGTGGGAGAGGATCTCGATGATCTCGTCCTTGCGGGCGCGCACCTGGGCGCCGTCGGAGCCGATCTCGGCGATGATGCGGGCTGCGGCCGCGGCCGCGTTCGCGACCTCGTGCATGTCGGCGCGCAGGTGGGACAGGCCCGAGGTCATGCCGCCGCGGCTGGCGCCCTCGCCGACCCAGCCGCGCGAGTCGTCGTCGGCGCCCACGCCCGGGGTGGCGACGAGCAGCTCCTTGACGGCGCGGGTCGTCTGCGCCTCCTTGGTCGTCATGGCGGCGGTGCCCACCAGGACGCCGTCGACGGGCATGGGCGGGCGCCCGTGGCGCTTCGACCAGTCGCCGGTGAGGAAGTCGGCGGCCCGTTCGGGCGTGCCGATGCCGCCCCCCACGGCCAGGACGATGTTGTCCTGGGCGCGCAGTTGGGCGTAGGTGGCCAGCAGCAGGTCGGACAGGTCCTCCCACGAGTGGTGGCCGCCGGAGTGGCCGTCCTCGACCTGGACGATGATCTTCGTCGGGGCGGCGTCGCGGGCGATGGCGATGACCTTGCGGATCTGGTCCACGGTGCCCGGCTTGAAGGCGACGTAGGGGAAGCCGTCGGCGCGCAGCTGCTCGATGAGGGCGAGGGCCTCGTCGTGCTCGGGGATGCCCGCGGAGATGACGACGCCGTCGAGGGGGGCGCCCGAGGCCCGCGAGCGCGACACGATGCGCGCCTGCCCGAACTGGAGGTTCCACAGGTAGCGGTCCAGGAACATGGAGTTGAACTCGGCGGTGTGCCCGGGGCGCAGCTGGGCGCGCAGGCCCGCCAGGTTCTCGTTGTAGACCTCCTCGGTGACCTGGCCGCCGCCGGCCATCTCCGCCCAGAAGCCTGCGTTCGCCGCGGCCGCGACGATCCCGGGGTCGACGGTGGTGGGGGTCATTCCCGCGAGGAGGACGGGGGAGCGGCCGGTCAGGCGCGAGAAGCGCGTGTCGACGACGGTGCGCCCGTCGGGCAGGGTGATCAGGCCGGGGCGCAGCGCCGACCAGTCGGCGGGGGCGGCGGGCTCCCACCCGGGGGTGGCGGCCCGGTCGCGGTCGGCCTGGGCGCCCAGGGGCAGCACGCCCACGCCGGTGCCGTCCACCAGGTTGCGGGTCATGCGCACGGTCGTGGCGCCGGGGCCCAGGTCGAGGAGCCACTTGGCCCCGGCCTCGACGCCCGCGCCGACCTGGGCGGGCCAGTCCACGGTGCCCACGAGCACGGCGGAGGCCAGGGACTCGGTGAGCGCGGCGTCGATGCCGCACTGGGAGGCCCACTGGCGGACCTGGTCGAGGGCGGAGGAGAGCAGGGGGGAGTGGAAGGGGACGTGCACGGGCAGGAACTCGCACACGGGCTCCAGGGGGCGGCCGCCGACCTGGTGGGCGTCGTGGGCCGCCTTGTCGGCGGCGCCCGCGCGCTCGGCGGCGGCGACCAGGGCGGCGAGGTCGGCGGGGGCGCCGGAGACCACGTGGGCGTCCGTGTCGTTGCGCAGGGCGACGGACAGGGGGTACTGCGTGGTGGTCGACTGGGAGATGAGGGAGGCCAGGAGGGCGTCCGACACGCCCCGCACCGACACCATGTAGGTGGCGCCGTCGGCGTGGGCGGCCCGCAGCCGGCGGGTCTGGCGCGCGGCGGCCGCGCCGATGAGGCGCGCGAGGGCGAAGACCGTGGCGGCCCGCGCCTCGTCGCCGTCGATCCACGCGCGCGCGACCTCCACGCCGAGGACGCCCTGCGAGTGGCCCTCGAAGGCGACGGGCGGGTGCGAGGCGAAGTCCACGCCGGCTCGCGACAGGTCCATGAGGGCCCCGAGCTGGGACAGGACGATGCCCGGGACGGACAGGGCCGCCTCGTCGGGACCGTTGACGCGGCGCGCGACCGCCGGCTCGCCCGCGGCGGCGGGCAGTGAGAAGGGCAGGGAGGCCACGGACTGGGTCGCGAGCTCGCGGCGCACGGGCGAGAGCAGGTCGTCGGAGGCCGCGAGGACGCGCCCCAGGAGGGCTGCGATCTCAGGGTCGTGGGCGACCTCGTCGAGGCCCTCGCGCCACGGGGTGGCCTGTCCGGCGAAGACCAACGCGTAAGAGGTGGAGGACAAGGAGGAGAGGAAGGACGGCATGTTCATTCTTTCAGTCGGGGACGGGAAGACGGGTGGCGCGCGGGCCTCACAGGGGCCCGTTGTCGTGGCGCTTGACGTGGGGGGCGCTCTGGTCCTTCGACGCCAGCAGGTGCAGGGAGTCGATGATCACCTGGCGCGTGTCGGACGGGCGGATGATCGCGTCGAGCTGGCCCGAGCGCACGGAGACGTCGGGGTTGACCGTTTCGGCCTCGTAGGCGGCGACCAGGCGGGCCTTGACCTCGTCGAAGTCGCCCGCCTCCTTCGCGGCGGCGAGCTCGCGGCGGTGCATGATGGACGCGGCGCCCTCGGCGCCCATGACGGCGATCTGGGCGTCGGGCCAGGCGTAGGCCAGGTCCGCGCCGATGGACTTCGAGCCCATGACGATGTAGGCGCCGCCGTAGGCCTTGCGCAGGATCACGGTCACCATGGGCACGGTGGCGTTGGCGTAGGCGACGATGACCTTGGCCCCGCGGCGGATGATGCCCGCCTGCTCCTGCTCGGTGCCGGGCCGGTAGCCGGGGACGTCGACCAGGGTGACCACGGGCAGTCCGAAGGCGTCGCAGAAGCGGACGAAGCGCGCGGCCTTCTCAGAGGCGTCCACGTCCAGCGTCCCGGCGTCGTTCATGGGCTGGTTGGCGACGACGCCGATGGAGCGCCCGTCCACGCAGGCGAAGCCGATCGTCACGTTCGGGGCGAAGAGCTCCTGGATCTCCACGTACTCGCCGTGGTCGACCAGGGCGCGGACCACGTCGCGCACGTCGTAGGGGACGCGGCCCGAGGTGGGGACCAGGTCGGCCACGGCCGCGGCCGCCGCCTCGTCCTCGGCGTTGGGCGCGTACTCGTAGCGCGGCGGCTCGGCCCCGCAGGAGCTGGGCAGGTAGTCGAGCAGGGAGCGCACGTAGTCGATGGCCTCCTGCTCGGTGTCGGCCATGTGGTGGGCGACGCCCGACTGGAAGTTGTGGATCGCGGCGCCGCCGAGCTGCTCGAGCGTGACCTTCTCGCCCGTGGTCGCGGCGACCACGTCGGGGCCGGTGACGAACATGTGCGAGTTCTCGCGCGTCATGATGATGAAGTCGGTGAGGGCCGGCTGGTAGACGGCGCCGCCCGCGCAGGGGCCCAGGATGATGGAGATCTGGGGGACCAGGCCCGAGGCCTCGCACGTCTTCTTGAAGATCCGGCCGTACTGGGCCAGGGCGACGACGCCCTCCTGGATGCGGGCGCCGCCCGAGTCCTGGATGCCGACGATCGGGATGCGCATGCGGATGCCGAGTTCGATGAGGTCGATGATCTTGTCGCCCTCGACCTTGCCCAGTGTGCCGCCGCGCACGGAGAAGTCCTGTGCGTAGGCGGCCACCATGCGGCCCTGGACGCGACCGTATCCGGCGGCCACGGCCGAGCCGATCTGCCCCGAGCGCACCGAGCCGCCGATGAACTGGCCGATCTCGTGCCAGACGCCGTCGTCGAAGAACATGGCGAGGCGCTCGCGCGCGGTCATCTTGTTCTTCGCGTGCTGGCGGGAGACGGCGTTCGCCTCGGCCTCGGCGACGACCCTGTCCTGGGCGTCGATGAAGGCGTCGCGCCCTTGCGCGTTCTGCGTGCTCATTGGTCCTCCTGTTCGGCGGCGGCCTCGACGTGGCAGACGAGGGCCCCCGCTCCGACGGTGTCGCCCTGGGAGACGCCCAGGCCCGTGACGACGCCGGAGCGCGGGGCCAGGAGCGGTTTCTCCATCTTCATCGCCTCCAGGACGGCCACCAGCTGGCCCTCCTCGACGCGGTCGCCGTTGGAGACGGCCAGGGAGACGACGATCGCCTGCATGGGCGAGACGATGTCGCCGGGGTTGCCCTGGGCGGGGACGGCGTGGGCGGACTGGGCGGCGGCGCGCCGGTGGGAGCGCAGGGGCTGGGGCGGGCGGGGCGCCGGCGAGGGGGCCGAGAACATGCCCTCGGGCAGGGTGAGGGTCATGCGGCGCCCGTCGAGCTCGATGACGTAGGTCTGGCGCGGCAGGTCCCGCGTGCCCTCCGCCTCCGCCGGGCCCGACAGGTGGGAGTAGTCGTGCTGGGGGGCGAAGACGGTCTCGAACCACCGGGTGGACACGGTGAACCCCCCGACTCCGCAGAAGTCGGGGTCGTTGATGATGTCGCGGTAGACGGGCACGGGCGTGGGGACGCCGTGGACGGAGAACTCCGCGAGCGCGCGGCGGGCGCGCGCCAGGGCGTGCTCGCGGTCGGAGCCGGTGACGATGATCTTGGCGATCATGGAGTCGAAGGCGGTTTGGACTGCGTCGCCGGCCTCGATGCCGAGTTCGAGGCGGATCCCGGGTCCGAGGGGCCAGTGCACCTCGTCGAGGCGCCCGGCGCTGGGCGTGAGGTCCGCGGCGGGGTCCTCGGAGGTGACGCGGAACTCGAAGGAGTGCCCGCGCGGGGGCGGGGGAGGGGTCAGGGTGAGGCCCTGGGCGACGCGGATCTGCTCGCGCACCAGGTCGATGCCGGTGACCTCCTCGGAGACCGGGTGCTCGACCTGGAGGCGGGGGTTGACCTCGAGGAACCAGATGGAGCCGTCGGGCTCGAGGAGGAACTCGCAGGTGCCCACGCCGACGTAGCCGACGTGCTCGAACAGGGCGCGGGACCACTCGACGAGGCGCTCGTGGGCGCCGTCGGGCAGGAAGGGCGCGGGGGCCTCCTCCACGAGCTTCTGGTTGCGGCGCTGCACGGAGCAGTCGCGCGTGGAGATGACGTGGAAGTTGCCGTGCGAGTCGCGGGCGCTCTGGGTCTCGACGTGGCGGGCGACCTCGACGAAGCGCTCGACGAAGTGGGCGCCGAGGTCAGCGGGGTCGGTGTGGCGGGCGAAGAACAGGTCGAGGTCGGCGCCCGAGCGCACGACGGTGATGCCGCGCCCGCCGCCGCCGTCGGCGCGTTTGAGGACCACGGGGTAGCCGTGCTCGGCGATGAACGCCTCGACCTCGGCGCGGGCGGTCACGGGCTCGGAGAGGCCGGGGACGGGGTCGACCCCGCACGCCTGCGCGACCCTGCGGGCGCTGATCTTGTCGCCGAGGGCCTCGATGACCCCGGGGGCGGGGCCGATCCACGCGATCCCGGTGTTCTCGATGGCGCGCGCGAACTCGGGGTTCTCGGAGAGGAAGCCGTACCCGGGGTGGATGGCGTCGGCCCCGGACTCCACGGCGATCTGGAGGAGCTTGTCGGCACTGAGGTAGGTGCTCGCCGCGTCGTCCCCGTCGAGGGCGAGGGCGAGGTCGGCCTCGCGGGTGTGGGGCGCAGTCATGTCCTGGTCGGCGTAGACGGCGACGGTGGAGATGCCCATGTCCTTCGCGGTGCGGATGACGCGCAGGGCGATTTCGCCGCGGTTGGCGACGAGGATTCTGTTGATCGTACGCACGGTACCTTCGTTCCTTGTGGGTGGGCGCTAGGCGCGGTGCTTGCCGTTGGCGATGGGGGTCACGTCCCCGGCGGACACGTCGGTGGTGGTGCCGTCGTCGAGGAGCACCACGAGGGTGCCGATGGGGCTCAGCGCCGTCGCGGTGCCCTCCAGCTGCGGGGCGCCCGTGGGGTCGGTGGGGTCGGCGACGCCGATGCGCGAGCCGATGGTGGCGCAGCGGGTCGTGGCCTCGTGGGCGAGCCCGCTGGCGATGGGGTCGCCGTCGGCGTTGATGAGCCCGGTGATGCGCCGGTCGAGGCCGACGAGGATGTCGGCGAGCAGCGCCAGGGCGGTGCCGCGGGGCGAGGCGGCGGCCTCCTGGTCGCCCTCGAGGCTGAGGGCGGTGGCCTCAGGGGTGGGCCGTTCGTCGTCGGTCATGGAGACGTTGACGCCGTAGCCGATGACGAAGGTGTTGACGAAGGGGGACGAGGCGGGGGCGACTTCGCCCAGGATCCCGCAGATCTTGCGCGTGCCGTCGACGCACACGTCGTTGGGCCACTTCGTGTGGGTGGTGCGGCCCAGGGGCGCCAGGCGCGCGTCGACGGCGTCGCGGACCGCGAGCGCGCAGGCGTGGATGAGCCATCCGGAGGAGGCCAGGGCCAGGGAGGTGGGCAGTGAGAGGACGGTGGTGGCGGTGAGGCCCTTGCCGGGCGCCGAGGTCCATGTGCGCGTCAGGCGCCCGCGCCCGGCCGTCTGCTCGGTGGCGACGACAGTCGTCATGTGCGGGGTGGGGGTGGCCTGGTCGGCGATGAGTTCGACGGCCAGGGAGTTCGTCGAGGGGGTAGAGGCGATGTGGTAGACCGGCGCGCTGACGCGGGGGTCGAGGGGTATGCGTTGGAGTCCGTCCATGCGCGCTCCTCTCGTGGGGCTTTCTGGCGGTGGGCATAGTGATGGCCACGGGATTGGTTCAAAGTTTGTCGGAAAGGGCGGACCTACGCTTCCGGAGGTTCAATAGTTGAACAGTTCGTCCCAAACTATTACGGTGCCGTAACCAGGGGGGATGCCAGTGCGGGGGCCGAATGCGCGCACTGCCCCCCGGTGGGGTGTGAGACCAGGATCACCGATGCGGGTGTGGGATGACTCCCAACGGCGTCCGGCGCCTCGTCGGTACCATTGACTGCGAAAGCGCGCCCGCCCAGGCCGGCGCACAGCAGCCAACCCCGAACGGAGAGACGTGGCGGAGTTTATCTATCAGATGATCAAGGCCCGCAAGGCCATCGGAGACAAAGTCATCCTCGACGACGTCACCATGGCCTTCTACCCCGGAGCCAAGATCGGCATGGTCGGCCCCAACGGCGCCGGCAAGTCCTCGATCCTCAAGATCATGGCCGGACTGGACGAGCCGAGCAACGGCGAGGCCCGCCTGACCCCCGGCTACAGCGTCGGCATCCTCATGCAGGAGCCCGTCCTGGACGAGGACAAGACCGTCATCGAGAACGTGCGCCTGGGCGCCGCCGGGATATTCGGCAAGCTCGCCCGCTTCAACGAGATCTCCGAGCAGATGGCGGACCCGGACGCGGACTTCGACGCCCTCATGGAGGAAATGGGCAAGCTGCAGACCGAGATCGACGCCGCCGGCGCGTGGGACATCGACTCCCAGCTGGACCAGGCGATGGACGCGCTGCGCTGCCCGCCCCCGGACCAGCCCGTCTCCGTCCTGTCCGGCGGCGAGCGCCGCCGCGTCGCCCTGTGCAAACTGCTCATCGAGGCGCCCGACCTGCTCCTGCTCGACGAGCCCACCAACCACCTCGACGCCGAGTCCGTCCTGTGGCTGGAGCAGCACCTGAAGAACTACGCGGGCGCCGTCATCGCCGTCACCCACGACCGCTACTTCCTCGACCACGTCGCCCAGTGGATCGCCGAGGTCGACCGCGGCCACCTCTACCCCTACGAGGGCAACTACTCCACCTACCTGGAGACCAAGGAGAAGCGCCTGGAGGTCCAGGGCAAGAAGGACGCCAAGCTCGCCAAGCGCCTCAAGGAGGAACTGGAGTGGGTGCGCTCCTCGGCCAAGGGCCGCCAGGCCAAGTCCAAGGCCCGCCTGGCCCGCTACGAGGAGATGGCCGCCGAGGCCGAGCGCACCCGCAAGCTCGACTTCGAGGAGATCCAGATCCCGCCCGGCCCGCGCCTGGGCAGCGTCGTCATCGAGGCCAAGGACCTGCGCAAGGGATTCGGAGATCGCTCGCTCATCTCCGGGCTGTCCTTCTCGCTGCCGCGCAACGGTATCGTCGGCGTCATCGGCCCCAACGGCGTCGGCAAGACCACGCTCTTCAAGACCATCGTGGGCCTGGAGCCCCTTGACGGCGGCGAGCTGACCGTCGGCGAGACCGTCAAGATCAGCTACGTCGACCAGTCGCGCGCCGGCATCGACCCCGATAAGACGCTGTGGCAGGTCGTCTCCGACGGGCTGGACTTCATCCAGGTCGGCAACGTCGAGATGCCCTCGCGCGCCTACGTGTCGGCCTTTGGCTTCAAGGGGCCCGATCAGCAGAAGCCCGCGGGCGTTCTCTCCGGCGGCGAGCGCAACCGCCTGAACCTGGCGCTGACCCTCAAGCAGGGCGGAAACCTCCTCCTGCTCGACGAGCCGACCAACGACCTCGACGTCGAAACGCTGGGCTCCCTGGAAAACGCCCTGCTCGCATTCCCCGGCTGCGCCGTCGTCGTCACCCACGACCGCTGGTTCCTGGATCGCGTCGCCACCCACATCCTCGCGTGGGAGGGGACCGAGGAGCACCCCGACAACTGGTACTGGTTCGAAGGCAACTTCGAAGCCTACGAGAAGAACAAGGTGGCGCGCCTGGGCGAGGCGGCTGCCAAGCCGCACCGCGTCACGCATCGCAAGCTGACGCGCGACTGACGGGTGGTGATCGAGCGGGGGAGGGCCTGAGGGTCCCTCCCCCGCTCGCTCGTTGCGGCGAGGTGGCGCGGGCTCATGCCCGTCGCGTGGGGATCGAGGGTCTCGGGGCGGCAGGGGTTTGACAGTTTTGGTCGCGGCGCCGCGTCGCTCCTCGTGGTGACGGGTGGGCGCGGTGGCGGCCGTGATGACAGCATTGGTGTTCGTGTTGTGGCTACCACTTGCCTTTTGTGTAGGTCACATCTAATATGTGACTCGAATCGCAAAATTATGTCGGCGTGAAAGGGGCTCCGATGGCGATCGAACAAGCGCTCATCGACGCGCTGGGTGGACACCTCAATATTGTTGAGGTCGAACCCTGCACCATGCGTATCCGTGTCCAGGTCAAAACACAGCGGGCGGTCGACGAAGCCGCTCTGCGGGTGGATGACGTGCTTGCCGTCGTGCGCTCCGGCGACGTCGTGCAGATCGTGTGCGGTGCGACCTCCGACGCTATCGCCGAGGCGATGATCGCCTCCCTTGAATCCGTGGCCCATGACACTCCTGTGGACGCTCTGACGCAACGGGTACACGCATAAGATTGACTCGTCCCCAGCCCCCAACGTAGAAGGCTCTTTTCCGTGGATAACAGCTCTCCCGCATCCGATAACATCGATCTCCTGCGCCGCATCGCCGATGCGAACGGCGTGGCCACAGGCTTTTGGGACTGGTATGGAAACTGGGTGGGTGTCGGCGCTCCGACCCTGCTGAGAGTCCTCGGCGCCCTCGGCCTTCCCCTCGGAGAGTCCTCCACCGTGGGTGACGTCGAGCATGCCATGCGCCTGACCGAAGAGCGCGAATGGCGTCGCACCCTCCCACCGACCATCGTCGCCCGACAGGGCGGAGGCTACGAGTTCCCCGTGCACGTCTCGGACGGCGCCTGGGTGAACGTCCAATGGGTCCTTGAGGATGGCCGCAAGGGATTCTGCGAGCAGCTCGACCGCTACGTCCCGCCGCGCATGATTGACGGGCAGATGATCGGCCGCGCCACATTCGACGTGCCGCACTGGCTGCCGCTCGGGTGGCACCGCCTCGTCGCCACTGTCGAGGGAGGACACGTCGAGTCGGCGACGCTCATCATCGTCCCGAACTCCCTGTCCCTGCCCATCCTGGAGTCCTCGCGCCGCGTGTGGGGCGTCAACGCGCAGCTCTACTCGACTCGTTCGGCCTCCTCGTGGGGCATCGGTGACGCGACCGACCTCGCTGACCTCGCCGCCGTGTGTGCGGACAAGGGTGCGGACTTCCTCCTGATCAACCCGGTGCACGCCTCGCAGCCCGTCTCGCCCCTCGAGAACTCCCCGTACCTGCCGGTGTCTCGCCGCTGGGTCAACCCCATTTACATCCGACCCGAGTCCATCGAAGAGTTCGCGGCGCTGCCCCAGGAGGCGCGGAACGCCATCGAGCAGCTGCGCGACGAGACCCGCCAGTTCGCCAGCCGCGAGGACCTCATCGATAGAGACCGCGCGTGGGAGGCAAAGCGCAAGGCGCTTGAAATCATCTTCGCCGCTGCGCGCAGCTACCACCGTCAGTCGCAGTTCGATCACTTCGTCGAGAATGGCGGCTCGGAGCTGTCCAACTACGCGCTCTGGTGCGCCCTCGTCGAGCGCGAGGGCACGATCGAGCTGCCCGAGGATCTTGAGCGTTCCTCCTCTCCGCGCGTCGAACTTGAGCGGCTCGAGCTCGCCGATCGCGTCGACTTCTACGAGTGGTGCCAGTGGATCGCGGCCGAGCAGCTGGCTCACGCGCAGGAGGTGGCCCGAGAGGTCGGCATGGAGGTCGGCATCATGGCCGACCTCGCCGTCGGCGTGCACGGCTTCGGTTCGGAAAAGTGGAGCCGTCCCGAGCTCTTTGCCTCGGGCATGTGCGTCGGCGCCCCGCCGGACGTCTACTCCCAGCAGGGACAGAACTGGTCCCAGCCGCCGTGGTCGCCGCGCTCTCTTGCGGAGACGGGCTACACTGCGCTACGCGACATGGTCCGAGCCGCCTTGGCTAACGCCGGTGCCGTGCGAATCGACCACATCCTCGGTATGTTCCGCCTCTGGTGGATTCCGGATGGCTGTGCGGCCACCCAGGGCACCTACGTGTACTACGATCACGAGGCCATGATGGGCGTTATCCTTCTGGAAGCCCAGCGCGCCGGCGCCGTCGTCATCGGTGAGGACCTCGGCGTCGTTGAGCCGTGGGTGCGCGACTACCTGCGTGATCGCGGCGTCCTCGGTACCTCGGTCGTTTGGTTCGAGAAGGACGGCGGCGGGTGGCCGCTGCGCCCCGAGCACTACCGCGACCGCGCACTGGCGGCCGTCAACATTCACGATCTTCCCCCGACGCTCGGCTACATCCGCGGAATCCAGACGACACTGCGCTCGGAGCTCGGCCTGCTGACCGACGACATCGACACCGTTCGAGCGGGCGACCGAAGGGAGCTTGAGCAGGTGATGGCCCGTCTGCATGAGTACGGCTGCGTCGACGGCGCCGAGCCTTCCGAACGCGAGATCGTCGAGGGCCTGTACCGCTACGTCGCGAAGGTCCCCTCCAAGCTCGTGGTCGCCTCCCTCGTGGACGCAGTGGGGGACGTTCGCCCGCAGAACATGCCGGGAACGGGCGCGGACCTGTACCCGAACTGGTGCGTGCCGCTGTGCGACTCGGACGGCGAGGAGGTCTTCGTCGAGGAGCTTCCCACCAATGAGCGCCTCGCCTCGCTCTTCACCCTGCTCACGGGTGCCGTGCGCTAGGACGGAGCCAACCGGGTGAAACCCCGCAGCCGGAGGGCTGCGGGGTTTCCTGGCTCTTCGCGCTTGAGGGTGTGCGTGGTGGCGGAGTCCGCCGGAGTGGAGGGGCGGTGGGGGTGGTAGTTGCGTGGGTTGGCGATTCCTTGGGTAATGCCTCGTAGGTGTTCGAGGCGTCCGTTGATCGCCTGGGCGGTGCCACCTGACGTGTGGGGATGATCGAAGTAGGGCCGTGTTGTCCCCGATTCGTTGTTTGAGGGTTTTGCCCGTGCGTGCCGGTTCGACGCGCGTGCGTGGTGGGCCGGGCTGGTGGTCATCGTGGCGAGGGTGACGCCTGTCGGGAGTGTTGTGCGCGCCGCGTACATTGGTTCATTCGTGCGACCGCGATCCTCCAGGCTACTTGCTTGACGCGCTGGCGCTCGCGCCCTCTTGCGCGATTGCGCTTGTTGGTGGCGGTGCACCCGATCGGTGTGCGCTGCACCCGATCGGTATGCGATGCACCCCTTCCGATCGGGTGCATGGCGACCTAACGGGTGCATGGTGACCTAACGGGTGCATGGCGACCTAACGGGTGCACGCCGCCTCGCCTCGCTCTTCGCCCAGGTCACGGGTGCCGTGCGCTAGGACGGAGCCAATCGAGTGAAACCCCGCAGCCGGAGGGCTGCGGGGTTTCCTTGACGGATGAATCGGTGCTCTAGCGCGGCGCCGAGGCAGCGAAGAGGGGCTCGAGTACGGAGGCCTCGCCGGCTCGAGCCTCCCGCGTGACTGCGGTTCCCGCGGGGCTGACGGCGATGATGGGCACGCAGGGGGATAGGTGCGCGTCGCGCGTGGGGCGAAGATCCCAGTGGATGAGGGGATCGCCCACAGCGACGACCTCCCCCTCGTCGACCAGGGCGGCGAAACCCTTGCCGTGCAGGCTCACCGTGTCGATTCCCAGGTGAACGAGGATCGCCACGCCGCTCGTGGAGGTCACGATCACGGCGTGCGGCTTGAGCTTGGTGACGACGCCGTCAATGGGGGAGCGCACGGTGAGGCACCCTGTGGTGGCCGGCGGCGCGAGCGCGCAGCCGCCACCGACGACCCCGGAGGCGAAGACCGGGTCGGGGACCTCGCCCAGGGACAGGACGCGCGCGGCGAAGGGAGCGCGGACTAGGACCGTCACCGGCTGGCGAGCATCTCGTCGACGAGTTCCTCGGAGTCGGGGCCCATGACAACCTGCACGGCGTCTCCAACGATGACGACGTCGAAGGCCCCCGCGGCCCGCAGCTTGGCCTCGTCGATGAGGTCGATGTTTCCCGCGTCGAGACGGATGCGCGTGATGCAGGCCTCGAGGTTGGAGATGTTGTCCCAGCCTCCCAGGGCTTCGACGAGGGCCGTTGCGTTGCTCATGGTGTCCTCCTTTGGCTCATGCGTTTTCCCTCACACTCATGGTATCCCGGAGCGGCGCGGGTCGGCGCGATTAATGCCCCGGAGCACGTCACATTATGGGACGGAGCGTGACGTGGCCGAACGGACGTCTCGGGGAGGGCGCTCGTTGTCGCCGAGGCCTAGGCCGGGCTGCGCTCCCCGCGGATAAGCCCGGTGGCGGCAAAGGCCCACGCCAGCCCATCCTCGCCGACGGGAGGGGCGACGATGTCCGCCGCCTCGACCAGCGCCTCGCACGCCGCCCCGATGCTCACCCCGACGGCGGCGCTCGCCACGGCCTCGACGTCGTTGTTGGAGTCACCCAGCGCAACGCAGCGTGTCGGCGGGATGCCAATGTGAGCGCACACCGCCTCGATCCCCACCGCCTTGGACAGGTGACTCGGGAGGACCTCGAAGGGCACGTATCCGGCGGCCCCCACCGACCCGATGATCGCACGGTATCCATCCGGCAGGGCGGCACGCACCCGCTCCATCGAGGCGTTGGCCGGGGGCACGTACGCCGTCGCCTTCGTGAAGGACCCGCCGGGAATGTCAACGATGAAGGGGGCGACCGACTCGGCGTACTCGACCCAGTCCGTGGGGTTCTCGCTCGCCCGAGGCACGAAGAACTCCAAGTACCCCCGCGAGGGCCCCATCTGGTCGGGAGCCTGCCACACGTAAAAGGCATCCAGGTTCTCCCACAGCCGCGTGAGCGCCTCGACGTGCTCGTCAGGCATGCGCTCGTCGAGCAGCACGGTGTCACCCACCGCGGCGTAGCCGCCGGCACCGCCGACGATGCCCTCGAAGCCTAGGTCGAAGAAACGCGGATACACCTCCGGAGTCGAGCGCCCGGTGCACAGGAACAAACGATGACCCCGCTGGCGTGCCCGTGCCAGCGCCCGCACAGCCGAATCGGGAACGCGCTGGCGCGAATCGCACAGCGTCCCATCCACGTCGACAAAGACAGCGCGAGGCCCCGAGGACTCGACACACTGGCGGACAACCTCAACGTTGTGGCTCATGAGGGAAGTCTAACCCAGGATGTGAACGCGTCAGCGAGCAAAACACGGCCCCCAAACGACAAATCATGCGCTCGGTCGATAACGATGCGCCAGCGCGGCCACACTGGAACGAGTAGGAGACAGCGACGGAGCACGAAAGGCAGTTCACGACGATGGAACACCCGGCACTGACCAACGCGACCGACCTCACCCTCCTCCAGGCGGCCGCCCTGCTCTCAGGAGCTTACGCCTGGGACTCGCGCGCCATCCCCTCCCGACGCGTCCCCTCCTTCGTCATGAGCGACGGCCCCCACGGCGTTCGCCGCCAGCTCGGCGACGCCGACCATCTGGGCATCGCCGAGTCCGAGAAGGCCACCTGCTTCCCGACGGCCAGTGCGCTCGCCGCGACCTGGAACACGGGCCTTGCCCGACGGATGGGTGAAGCACTCGGACTCGAGGCGCGCTGCCTAGGGGTCGACGTCCTGCTCGGCCCGGGACTCAACATCAAGCGATCGCCCCTGTGCGGACGCAACTTCGAGTACCTGTCCGAGGATCCCCTGCTCGCCGGAACCATCGGAGCAGCCCTCGTGGATGGCATCCAGTCGACGGGAACGGCCGCCTGCCCCAAGCACTTCGCGGTCAACTCCCAGGAGACCAGACGCATGGCGTCGGATTCCGTCGTCGACGAGCGCACGATGCGCGAAATCTACCTGACCGCCTTCGAGATCGTGTGCCGCAGCGCGAAGCCTCGGACGATCATGAGCTCCTACAACCTCGTCAACGGCACCTACGCGCACGAGAACGAGCACCTGCTCACCGACATCTTGCGCGGCGAGTGGGGCTTCGACGGCATGGTGATCTCCGACTGGGGCGGATCCAACGACGCGGTGGCTGCGGTGCGCGCCGGAGGCAGTCTGGAGATGCCCGCCCCGGGCCTGGCAGGCGCCAGGCAGATCGTCGCCGCCGTTGAGGAGGGGACCCTGGACGCAGCAGATGTCTACGCCCGCGCCCAAGAGGTCCTCACCGTCGCCGCCGCCAGCGCTGGGCGGCCCGCCCCCACCCCCTACGACGTGGACGCGCACCACGCCCTCGCCACGTCCATCGCCGCCGAGGCCATCACCCTGCTGAGCAACGAGGGCGACCTCCTGCCGATGAGCCCCGGCACGAGCGTCGCCCTCATCGGAGACCTTGCGGACACGCCGCGCTTCCAGGGCTCCGGCTCCTCACAGGTCAACCCAACCCGCGTCGACGCCCCCCCGCGCCCTCCTCGAGGCCGGGGGAGAGGACGCCCGCGGCCTGCGCCTGGTGGGATACGGGCCCGGATACGCGCGCCACGGCGGCACCACCGACGCCCTGATCGCCGAGGCCGTGGCGCTCGCCGTGCGCTGCGACGTGGCGCTCGTCTACGTCGGGCTCGACGAGCTGGCCGAATCCGAGGGGCTCGACCGGCCACACATGCGCCTGCCCGAGGGGCAAGGCCGACTGATCGAGGCCGTCGTTGCCGCCAACCCACGCACCGTGGTGGTCCTGACCGGCGGCGCGAGCGTCGAGATGCCCTGGTCGCGGCGGGTTCCCGCCCTCGTCAACGGCTACCTGAGCGGCCAGGGCGGCGCGGCGGCGATGCTCGACGTGCTCACCGGGGTGGTCAACCCCTCGGGCCGCCTGGCCGAAACCTACGCGCTGCACTACGAGGACCACCCGACATCTATCCGCTACCCGGAAACGGGGCCGATCGCCTACTACCGGGAGGGGCCCTTCGTCGGCTACCGGTACTTCACCTCCGCCGGCGTGGCCGTTGCCTTCCCCTTCGGATACGGCCTGTCCTACTCGTCCTTCGAGTACTCCGACCTGGCCGTCGACGAGGCCGGTTCCAGCCTGACCATCACCAACACCTCGCGGCGCGACGGCAGCGAGGTCGTCCAGCTCTACGTGAGCGCCCCGGGCGCAGTGTTCGGCCCCGCCCGCGAGCTCAAGGGATACGCCAAGGTGGATGTCCCGGCGGGGCGGTCGACATCCGTGCGCATCCCCTTCGATCGCTACACCTTCCGCCACTGGGAGACCTCGCGAGGCGCGTGGGAGACCGAGGCGGGAACCTGGACGATCCACGTGGGCCCCAACGTCCGCGATACGCCGCTCAGTGCCTCCCTCGACGTCGCGGGAACGGTCCCGGCGCCGAGTGACCCGGCCCTCGGGCAGTACCAAACCGCCGACGTCGCGGGCGTCACCGACGAGGAGTTCGCGGCCCTTCTGGGCCGCCCCGTTCCGAGAGCGCAGACGGGGGAGAAACTGCGCGACTGCGACCCGCTGAGCGAGATGACCCGCGCCAAGACGTGGCTCGCCCGCGTCGTCGGACGCAGGCTCCTCGCCCTCAAGGAACGCGCCGACGCCAAGGGACACCCGGACCTCAACATTCTGTTCGTCCTCAACATGCCCTTCCGCGCCCTCGCGAAGATGAGCGCCGGCGCGGTGAGCCCCGACATGGTCGCCGACATCCTCGACGCCGTCAACGGACGCCCCCTGCGCGGGCTGACCCGAGCCGCCTTCGGCTTCATCGCCAACGCGCGCGCCAACAAGGACACCCAGCGCCACCTCGACCAGCCCCGATGACGCGGCCCCGGCCTCGTCCCCAACCGACACAGACGTAAGGAAGCAATCATGCAAGCACTCAAGCGCTGGTGGAACTCCTTCCAGGACAGGCACGCGACTGCCGCCCAGTTCATCGTCTTCTTCGTCCTCTCCAACGGCATCACCGTCCTCCAGGTGGCGCTCATGCCGGTGTTCAAGGCGCTCTTCGCCCGCACCGCGCTGGTCGACACCGCCTTCCAGTTCCTGCCGGTCGGCGTCTCCCACGGGCACACCGTCTACCTCTTCGACTACGCGCCGGGCGCTCTCCAGGTCGGGGGAGGCGGGGGACTGGCCTACTTCCTGGCGGTCGAGATCACACTCCTGATCGCCCAGGTCATCAACTTATTCGCCCAGCGCAACGTCACTTTCAAGTCCAACTCCTCCGTCGGCAAGGCCGCCTTCTGGTACGCGATCGCCTACGTCCTCATCACGATCGCGGCCGCGGCCCTCCAGGTCCTCTACAAGGACCCGATCTACGCCTGGGCGATCGGCGCCATGGGGGCCGGGGGCGAGACGTTCGCGGACGTCGTCACAATGATCATCAACGCCGCCATCTCTTTTTGGGTGTTCTTCCCCATCTTTAAGGTGATCTTCAAGCAGGAATCTCGCCGGGAAGACGCCTAGGACGGGCGGGCACAGTACACTACGGGGAGACTATTGATTGGAGAAACCAATGAGCGCTCCTCTGTTGACCGTGATCGTGCCCGCCTACAACTCCGAGGACTACCTCGATCGGGCGCTGACCACCCTCGTTGGCTACGGCGACGAGCTGGAGGCGATCATCGTTAACGACGGCTCGAAGGACTCCACCGCGCAGATCGCGGACGAGTGGGCCGCGCGCTACCCCTCCGTGAGAGCCATTCACCAGGAGAACAAGGGGCACGGCGGCGCCGTCAACGCTGGACTGGCCGCCGCGACAGGCACGCATGTGCGCGTCGTCGACTCCGATGATTGGCTCGACCGCCGCGCCACGAACGCCGTGCTGGACGTCCTGCGCGAGGAGCGCGAGGCCGGGCGCGACCTCGATCTGCTCGTCACCAACTACGTCTACGACAAGCAGGGCAAGGCGCACAAGGCCGTCATCCGCTACCGCAACGTCCTGCCGCGCGGGCGGACCTTCGGATGGGCGGACCTGGGAAGGTGCCGCTACGACCAGTACCTCATGATGCACGCGCTCACCATGCGCACAGAGGTCGTGCGCCGCTCCGGCCTGGTCATGCCCGAGCACACCTTCTACGTCGACTACCTGTACTCCTTCGTGCCGCTTCCCTACGTGCGCACGATCCGATACCTGGACGTCGACCTCTACCACTACTTCATCGGTCGCGACGACCAGTCCGTCAACGAGAAGGTCATGATCACGCGCCTGGACCAGCTCGCCCGAGTCAACGAGGCGATGACCCGGGCGCTTCCCGCGCGAGCAGACGTCGAGGACAAGCTGTGGCGCTACATGGTGCACTACCTGCGCATCAACGCCGTGGTCTGCTCCGTCATGGCGCAGCTGTCGGGCACCCCCGAGCACCTGCAGCTCAAGGAACGGATCTGGGAGACCATGGACCAGATCAACCACGAGGCCACGGATCGCCTGTGCAAGGACCTCCTGGCCGGCCTCGTCCGCCACGCGTCGCCCGTCGTCGTGCGCGGGGGATACAAGGTCGCGGCAGCCGTACTCGGGTTCAACTGAGCTAGCCGCACCCCTCCCGGTGGCTACCGTTGCGCGAGCGTCAGCGCCATGCGGTGGAGGGTGTGGCGCCTGTTGATGAGGGGAAACTCGACATCCTCGTCGCGCCCAATCCACGAGAAATGGAGTTTCTCCGCAACCCTGCGCGAGGCTTCATTGCCGTCGAAGTAGCCCAGAGTCAGCGTCGTCATGCCCAGTGCCCTCGCCCGCTCGACGATCGCCGTACCTGCCTCTGTGGCGTAGCCCCGACCCCAGTACGGTGAGCCGATCCAGTAGCCCAGGTCCGCGACCCCGGGTTCATCCGGATTCTCCGTGCGCAGGCCGATCGCCCCGACGAGATCGCCGCCGTCGAGCTGGGTCACCGCGTAGGTTTCGGGGGACGATAGCACGGTGGACAAAGCCTGGTGGGCGTCCTCGATGCTGGTGTGGGGAGCCCATCCGCAGGCCATGCCGATGCGGGGATCCTTCGCAAGCTCGTAGAGGCTGGGGGCGTCGGTGTCGCGCCATGGCCGCAAGCGCAGCCGCGCGGTATCGATGATCGTCATGCCTTTTCCTTTTCCTTTGGGGCCGCCGAGGGCAGTAGTATCGTCAGGGTAAACCAGTGATCCTCAACGAGCGTTATCGCCTGACCGCCGTAATGGCGCGCCGTCCATTGGATCGATTTTACACCCCATCCGTGACGCACGGTGTCCTGCTTGATCGTCGTCAGACGCCCGCCCGCGTCAATGTTCAGATGCCCGTCGAACCAATTCTCCACGCGGATCACCGTCATCTGTCCCCGCCGAAAGAGAGCCAACCTAATGAGGCGCCTATCCGTATCCGGCACGTGGCGCGAGGCCTCGATCGCGTTGTCGAGGGCGTTGCCGAAGAGCGTCGCGATGTCCATCGACGACATGCCCGCTAGGAGGGACCCGTCCGTGACCGCCGTGAAGTTGATGCCCTCGGCGCTGCACACCCTGCCCTTCGTCGTCAAGACGACGTCGAGGACCGCGTTGCCGCTGTGGTACTGCTGCCCCATCTGCTCGATCGAGGATTCGAGCTGCGCGAAGGAAGCGGCCGCCCGGCCGGGATCCAGCTCGGCGCGGATCACCTCTACCTGGTGTTTGAGGTCGTGGTGTGCCCGCGCGACCTGCTCCATGTCTTCCTTGGCCGCCAGGTACTGCCGGTGCTGCGCGTCAAGGGAGGACTGAATCGAGGCCAGCTCCTTTTCGGTCGCCGCCTGCTGGATGCGTTCGAACTGGGCGAAGAGGATCGCGTAGCCCGCTAGGTCGACGAGCGTGCGGATGTAGAAGATCTCGAGACCCGCGCGCCCCGAGAACGGGGTTTGTGTCGACAGGAAACTGAGGTTGGACAGGGCGAAGATCGCGGCGCCGACGACGACGCCGGAGGCGAGGTCCGCCGTGCGCAGCGGCGGCATTCCTCCCCGGCGCGCGACGCGGCGCTCCAGGACGTAAACGACGCTCAGGCACGGTACTGCGATGGCGACGTAGCCGGCGACGGAAATCGGGTGCCAATAGGGCTTGTCCGCGTGCGAATAGACGACGACCTGCCAGGCGAGCGAGGCGGTGAACTCGGCGACGATGAACGCGCGTGCGCTCATGTGCGTCACCCAGCGCCAATCGAGCGCCGTGCCGACCCTGATCACCGACCACACGAGCGCGAAGGCCGTCATCATGCCCGGCACCCAGAGCCACAGCGGAGCGTGGCCGAGCGCCTCCTGCGCGCCGACGAGAACGACGAGCCCACCCGCCCCGGCGGCGATGAGACGCCAGCGGGGGACGGAATCTGCCGGGGTGAGCGCGCTGGATGAGGCGGAGCGCGCCCGGGCGAGGACGTAGACGAGGGCGGAAGCCCACTCGGACAGGGCTGTGAGAGCGCGCGGGATGTCGGGCAGCGAGTCCAACACGTCAGTGGATCCCGCCCGCGTAGGATGCCAGCGCGCACATGAAGGCCTTCGTGCGCGGACGGGAGATGCGCAGGGAGTGCCCGCCCGTCATCAGGCACTCCTGGTCGGCCACGCCGCGCACGTGCGCGAGGTTGACGAGGTAGCAGGAGTTCGACCGGAAGAAGTCGTGCCCCTCGAGCCGCGCCTCCAAGGCCTTGAGCGTCGAGGTGATCGTCAGGATGCCGGACACGGTGTGCACGTCGAGGCGGTGCTTGATGGACTCGACGTAGACGATGTCGGAGATGTCGACGCGGTACGTCGAGGAGCCCGACTGCAAGATAATGGAGGCGCTCGCGCGTTTCGTGACGGTCGCGAGGCAGCGATCCATCTCCTGGGAGAAGGCAAACCAGGGCAGTGGCTTCATCAGGTAGGACAGTGCTCCCACCTGGTAGCCGTGGATCGCGTACTGGGCGGCCGAGGTGATGAACACGAGGACCACCTCCTCGTCGATCTCACGGATCGCTCACGCGGCGCTCAAGCCGTCCACGTGTTTCATCTGGATGTCCATCAGGATGATGTCGTAGATCGGCTTATAGTTGCCGACGATGCTGCCGCCGTCCTCGAAGTAGTCGACGCTGACAGTGATTCCCCTCTCCTCGCCGTATCGCGCGAGGTAGTCGGCAAGGAGCTGACGCGAGGACGCTTCGTCCTCGACGACGGCGACGCGCACCATGAGCACTGTCCTCCCAACGTTGCAGCTGATGAGGACAAGGATATGGGAGACGCGTCGAGCCGTGCGAGCGAGTCCAGGCGCCGGCCTCGTCGCTCGCGTGAGGGCGCGCTCGCGCGAGGGGGCAGCTACGATTGGGGCAGTCCAAGGAAAGGGGAGCGGCGTGGATCTGCTCGTTGTCGGCTCGGGCTTCTTCGGCCTGACCTTCGCCCGCGAGGCAGCGGAGCGTTTCGGCATGGACGTGACCATCATCGAGCGTCGCGACCACATCGGCGGCAACGCCTACTCGTCGATCGACGAGGCGACGGGCGTGGAAGTGCACCGCTACGGAACCCACCTCTTTCACACCTCGAATGAGCGCGTGTGGTCTTACGTCAATCGCTTCACCGCCTTCAACGACTACCGTCACCGCGTCTACGCCAACCACCGCGGAGTCGTCTACCCGCTGCCGATCAACCTCGGGACGATCAACCATTTCTTCGGCGCCGCCTACTCGCCGACCGAGGCCCGGGAACTGATCGCCCGGCAGGCCGCCGACGTCACCTGCGAGGCCGCGAACCTGGAGGAGAAGGCCATCAGCCTGATCGGCCGGCCCCTCTACGAGGCGTTCATCGCCGGGTACACCGCCAAGCAGTGGCAGACCGACCCGCGCGAGCTGGACGCCTCCATCATCACGCGCCTGCCCGTTCGCTTTACCTACGAGAACCGCTACTTCCAGGACCGCTACGAGGGACTGCCTCTGGGCGGATACGGCGCGTGGATCGCGAACATGGTCGACCACCCGCGCATCAGCGTCCACACGGGCGTGGACTTCTTCGACGAGTCCTCACCCCTGTCGAAGTCCGCCACCGTCGGCCAGGTCCCGGTGGTCTACACGGGCGCGATCGACCGCTACTTCGACTACGAGGCCGGCGCCCTGGGGTGGCGCACCCTCGACTTCGAGACCGAGGTCGTGGACGTGCCCGACTACCAGGGGTGTTCGGTCATGAACTACTCCGACCGCGACGTTCCCTTCACGCGCATTCACGAGTTCGCTCACCTGCACCCCGAGCGCGAGCGCAGGGGCGCGACGAACACGATCATCCAGCGGGAGTATTCGCGCTTCGCGTGTCCCGGCGACGAGCCCTACTACCCGATCGCCTCGCCCTCCGACCGCGCCACGCTGGGCGCCTACCGGCAGATGGCGGCGGGGGAGAAGGACGTGCTCTTCGGCGGTCGCCTGGGCTCCTACCAGTACCTCGACATGCACATGGCGATCGCGTCGGCCCTGACGAAGGTTGACGAGGCCTGCTCAGCCTGGCGCTGACCGGCACCCTTGTGCGATGGCGTCGATCTTCTGGTCCGTCCTGTCTATCGCGCTCATCATGGGCGTCGGTTGGCTTGCGCGGCGGACGGGGGCCCTGGGGGCAGAGGCGGCGCCCGCGCTCGCGTCGGTCGCATACTGGGTGGCTACCCCGGCGATGCTCTTTCACGCCGTCGTCTCCTCCGACACGTCGGGCGTCGTTGGGCCGCCGCTAGCCGTCGCCGCGGCCTCGGGCGTCGGTAGCGCCGTCTTCTTCGCCCTCGTCGCCCGCTTCGTCCTGCGTCTGCGCCGCGGCGAGGTCGCCCTCGGCGCGATGGCGGCCTCCCTCAACAACGGGGCCTACGTCGGTATCCCGATCGCCGTCTACGTCCTGCGCGACGCGAGCGCGGTCGTTCCGATCCTGGTGTTTCAGCTCGGCTTCTTCACGCCCATGTTCTTCGTCCTGGCCGACCTGGCCGGCTCGGGGCGCCGCCCCTCGCCTGCCGGCGTCGTCGGCGTCGTCGCTCGCAACCCGATGGTGATCGCGGCGGCGGCGGGCTCCGTCGTCGCGGGATTCGCCTGGCCCGTGCCGACCGTTCTCGACGTTGCGACCTCGATGCTCGGGGCCGGCGCCCCGCCCATGATCCTCCTGTCCTTCGGGGCCTCTGTCGTGGATCGCGCCGGCGGATCCGGCGCGTTGAACGCTTCCGCCATCGCGACTGCCTCCCTCACGAAGCTCATCATCCAGCCGGCGCTCGCGTGCGCAGTCGGGGCGGCGCTGGGCCTGGGCGGCAGCGCTCTCATGGCAGTCACCGTCATGGCTTCCCTGCCCTCGGCGCAAAACGCCTATATCGCTGCCACCCGGGCGCGCGCGGGGGAGCGCATCGCTCAGGGGACCGTGCTCGCGACGACGGCTCTGTGCCTGCCCGTCGTCATCGCCGTCGCGGCCCTCTTCCACGGCCTCGGCCTCGTGTCCTGACGATCCGCTGGGCGCCGAGCGGCCCCCGCGCCCACGCCCGGCCCGGAAACGGACCAAGGCCTCGCCAAAAAGAGGTCAAAAGCACGTTTTATATCGTGGACTGTGGCTGACACGAGGGTGTATCGGCCATAGTCTGGCTGAGCATTATCCCAAAATCAAGCGAATGCAAGGAACTCGATTCATGTCAACCACCGCATCCAGCTCGGCGCCCCGCGCGCGCGACTCGTGGAGCGGCCAGACTGGCTTCCTGCTGGCAGCCATCGGCTCGGCCATCGGCCTGGGAAACATCTGGCGTTTCCCCGGAGTCTCCTACTCCAACGGCGGCGGCGCCTTCCTGGTCCCATACCTGGTCGCCCTCATCTTCGTCGGCATCCCCATGCTCTGGCTCGACTACGCGGTCGGACACAAGTTCCGCGGGTCACCGCCCTGGGCCCTTCGCAAGATCCTGGGCGGCGGTGAGTTCGTCGGCTGGATCCAGACCTTCGTCTGCTTCGTCATCATGGTCTACTACGGCGCGGTCCTCGCCTGGGGCGTGCAGTACACGATCTACTCCGTCAACGCGGCCTGGGGCGAGGACCCGACGAGCTTCTTCACCGACGACTTCCTGCAGGTGGTGCCCGGTTCGACCTTCTCGTGGGCTCCCGCGTGGTCGGTCATGATCCCCCTCGCCCTCGTGTGGATCCTCGTGCTCCTCGTCATCGGACGCGGACTGTCCAAGGGCGTCGAGGCGGCTAACAAGATATTCCTGCCGCTGCTCGTCATCCTCTTCCTCGCGCTCGTCGTTCGCGCCCTCTTCCTGCCCGGCGCCACCGAGGGCCTCAACGCCTTCTTCACCCCGAACTGGGGCGCGCTGACCGACGCGAAGGTGTGGCTCGCCGCGTTCGCCCAGATCTTCTACTCCCTGTCCGTGGGTTTTGGCATCATGCTGACCTACGCCTCCTACCTTAAGCCGAAGTCGAACCTGACGGGCACCGCCCTGGTGGCCGGCTTCGCGAACTCCTCCTTCGAGATCCTCGCGGGCATCGGCGTGTTCAGCGCCGTCGGCTTCATGGCCCACCAGGAGGGCGTCGGCGTCGCCGAGGTCGACGGGCTGAGCGGCCCGATCCTGTCATTCGTGACCTTCCCGAAGATCATCTCGATGATGCCCGGCGGCCCGATCTTCGGCGTGCTCTTCTTCTCCTCCCTGGTCCTGGCCGGCGTGACCTCCCTGCTGTCCCTCCTCCAGGTCGTCTCGGGCGGGCTCCAGGACAAGTTCGGCTGGTCGCCCGCCCGCTCTGCGCTCATCTTCGGCGTTCCCGCCACCGTCATCTCGCTCGCGCTCTTCGGCACGCGCTCCGGCCTGAACAACCTGGACATTGTCGACAACTTCATCAACTCGATCGGCGTGGTCTCATCGGCGATCATGTTCGCCGTCCTGTGCGCAGTGGCCGGACCCCGCCTCGGGGTGCTGCGCGCTCACATCAATTCTGTGTCCAGCGTTAAGGTACCCAAGTTCTGGGAACCGCTCGTCGGCATCGTCATCCCCCTCGTTCTCTTCATCATGATGGCCATGTCCATAGTCGACCTGATCACGAACGGGTACGGCGACTACCCGAGCGGCTACGTGCTGATCTTCGGCTGGGGCGCCGTCGCGGTGGCCGTCATCGCCTCTCTGATCTTCACCCTGATCCCGTGGAAGCATCGCCCCGTCAACGTGCGCGCCACGGTTGCCGAAATCCTCGAGGAAGACAACGACGAGTCCCTCGCGACCGAAGGAGGCCCCCAGTGACTGCTCCCGCAATCTCCCTGATGATCCTGACGATCCTGCTCGTGTGGGGTGGCCTCGTGGCCTCCGTCGTCATGCTGCAGATCCTGCCGGTCCCCTCGGACGAGGAGACGGCGGCCGCGCAGGAGGCAATCGACGCTCAGGTGGCTCTGCGCCAGGGGAAGGAAGCCGATGCGCCTCATCGCGTTTGACCTCGACGACACGCTGGCCCCCTCGAAGTCGCCGCTCCCGCCCGACATGGACGCTGCGCTGTGCTCCCTGCTGGAACACGTGGAGGTGTGCGTTATCTCCGGCGGCCAGATGGGGCAGTTCCGCAGCCAGGTGCTGGAAAACCTGCACGCCTCCGACGAGCAGCTCTCGCGCCTGCACCTGATGCCCACCTGCGGGACGCGCTATTACCGCTACGAGGGAGGGGCGTGGGTCGAGCGTTACGCGCACGACCTCGACCCCGAGGTTGCGGCGCGCGTCATCGCCTCCCTCGAGAGTCACGCCCGCGAGCTTGGCCTGTGGGAGGAGAACCCGTGGGGCGCCATCATTGAGGACCGTGGCTCGCAGATCACCTTCTCGGCACTGGGCCAGGAGGCGCCGCTCGACGCCAAGCGCGCCTGGGATCCCGACGGAACGAAGAAGGCTGCCCTGCGCGACGCGGTCCAGCCCGACGTCCCGGAGTTGGACGTGCGCGGTGGCGGATCGACCTCGGTCGACATCACGACGCGGGGCATCGACAAGGCCTACGGCATGGGTAAGCTCGTCGAAGAAACGGGGATCCCCGCATCCGAGATGCTCTTCATCGGCGATCGTCTCGACCCGGAGGGCAACGACTATCCCGTCAAGGCTGCCGGCTACGCGACGCGTGCCGTTTCCGGTTGGCAAGAGTGCGTTGAGGTCGTCCGCGAGCTTGTCGATTCGATGAGCTGACGCGCGCCAAGACGCAGCGAGGCCGGGGCTGGGATTGCAGCCCCGGCCTCGAGCGTTGCCTCTCCGAGCCCGGCGCGCTCCTCGCGCTGCCGACGGGGGAGCCCGCTAGGCGCCGATGCCACGCGTCGCCCAGAAGACGACGGCGGAGGCGGCCGCAACGTTGAGAGAGTCGACCCCGTGTTCCATGGGGATCCTGACCGTGTAGTCGGATGCGGCGATCGTGCGCCTGCCGAGGCCGTCCCCCTCGGTGCCCATCACCATCGCGAGGCGCGCGCCCGGGCCCTGGAGGACGGGCAGCGAGGCGAAGTCCTCAAGCGAGACGCTGTCATCGGACAGGGCCAGGGAAGCGACCGTGAAGCCCCGGTCCTGGAGGGCGCGCACGTCGCCGGGCCAAGACTCCAGCCGCGTCCAGGGCACCTGGAAGACCGTGCCCATCGAGACGCGCACGGAGCGGCGGTAGAGGGGATCCGCGCAGGAGGGGGTCACGAGGACCGCGTCCACTCCGAGGGCGGCGGCGCTGCGGAAGGCGGCGCCCACGTTCGTGTGGTCGACCAGGTTCTCCAGGACGACGACGCGGCGGGCGGGCCCGCCACCGCGGGCCGTGGCCAGCAGGTCGTCGAGGGCGGGCAGGGCCGGGCGTTGCATCGCGGCCAGTGCTCCTCGGTGCAGGTGGAAGCCCGTCATCTGCTCCAGGACGTGCTCCTGGGCGACGAAGACGGGGACTTCTGCGCCGCCGGCGGCCCCCGTCGCCGCCTCGATGAGCGGAGCGAGGGCGGGCATCCACCGAGGGGACAGCAGGAAGGAGCGCGGACGATGGCCCGCCCGGATGGCGCGCTCGATGACGTTGGCCGACTCGGCCATGTACAGGCCCCGCTCCGGCTCGAGTTTCGAGCGGAGCCCCACGTCCTTGAGGCGCGTGTAGTCCTCGAGGTGCGGATCGGCGCGCAGGTCTGCGTTGGTCAGTTCGATGATCATGGCGAACTCAGGCTCGCTGGAGGGCGCGCGAAACCTCGCCCGGCCACGACGGCCCCTCGAAGATGAAGGCGGAGAACGCCTCGACCAGGTCCGCTCCCGCCGCGATCATGCGCAGCGCGTCCTCGGCGGAGGAGACGCCGCCCGTGCCGATGAGGATCTGTGAGTCGTCCAGGTGACGCGCGACGAGCGCGACGACCTCGAGGGCGCGAGGCAGCAGGGGAGCCCCCGACACGCCGCCCTCGCCCAGGTCGTGGTTGATTGTCGTGTTCGTCGCGACGACGCCGGCCAGGCCCAGCTCCTTGGTGAGCTCGACGACCGCGAGGATGTCCTCGTCAGCCAGGTCGGGGGCGATCTTGACGAAGAGGGGCATTGCGCGATCGGGAGCCCCCGCCTCGCAGCCGCGGCGTGCGGCCTGAAGGATGGGGCGCAGGTGCTCCACGGACTGCAGGTCGCGCAGCCCGGGCGTGTTGGGGGAGGACACGTTGACGACGACGAAGTCGACCCAGCGGGCGAGGGCCCGGGCGCAGTACTCGTAGTCGGCGGGCGCGTCCTCCTCCGCAGTGACCTTGTTCTTGCCGATGTTCGCGCCCACGACGGCGGCTCGCCCGGCGCTGCTTGAGCGCAGCTCGCGCAGCTTCTCGGCGGCAGCGTCGGCACCGGCGTTGTTGAAGCCCATACGGTTGCGCAGGCCCCGCTCCTCCATGAGGCGCCACAGGCGCGGTGCCTCGTTGCCGGGCTGCGGGCGCGGCGTGACCGTTCCGATCTCAACGAAGGCGTAACCCAGGGCGCTCATGCCCAGGACCGCTTCGGCGTCCTTGTCCATGCCCGCTGCCAGGCCCAGGCGCGAGGCAAGGACACGCCGGCCAAGCATGAGGGGGACTTCGACGCCGCCGACGACGCGGGTGGGCCTACGCCCGGGATCCAGGTGGCCCAGGGTGGCGCGCATGAGTCCGCGGGTCAGGCGCATTCGCCCGGCGAGGGCAATGGCGCCCAGGCCGAGGTGGTGTGCGAGCTCCGGGTCGGAATGAGAGATGAAGTGGCGGAATGTCCAGTTGTAGGCGCGTCGGATCATAGTAACTAGGGTAGTTGATCAGTCCCACCAAGCCCACCACCAGCGCTCCGCCGTTGCGTCTCGGACGAGGAAGCGCATCTCGTCGGGCGGTATCGCCTCCCGATCCAGGCCCAGCACCTCGGCCAGCGTGAGCCAGTCTCGGTAGGTCGGGGAGTCGCCGACCTCGATGGGCAGCCCCGTGTGGGTGACGATGGCCGACTCGGGGACGCATACCGTGTCGATGCTGACGCGCTCGTCCCATCGGGGAGCTCGGATGACGTAGCCGTCGAGGGTGAGCCCGTCAATGCGCGTGGCGGCCCGCAGGAGGTCGGTGATGCGAGGCGCGTTGTTCTGGCGGTCCTCGCGAGCGAGCGGGGGAAGCAGCGACCTGAGCCTGCGCGCGTCTGCGCCCGCCAGGTCGCTGAAGCGCGCGTAGTCGCAGGTGTCCCACCCCTCGCAGACGTAGGGCGAGAGCAGGGCGCTCACGTGGCGGTCGTCGAGCCAATGCATGGGCCCGTACAGTCCCTCGCGCGCGGCAGCCTCGTCGTCGGCCATGGTGGAGCCATGGGACGCCGGCGTCGCCTCGGGGGAGGCGGCGGGTGCGAGAGGTGCGGCGTCGCTCGTCGACTCGCCCGGGTCCCGAGCGCCGCGCGTGGGAGGGGAGAGGGGAACGGGCGGGTCGGCCTCGTCGACGGAGGCGCTAGCGAGGGTGATCGCTGGGCCTCCCTCCTCATCGACGCGTACCTGGGAGGTTGCGGTGAGCGTGACTGAGACGTGCATGGCGGTGTCCTTCCGTGTGGCGCGGCGTCCGTGCCGCGGCCCCACCAGGATCGCTCAGCACTCGGGACGCACACCAGCCGCGCGCGCCCGCTTGTGGACGGCGTCGGGGCGGCGAAGACGCCTGTGCATAGACGCGACGCGGTCCCGCACCCTGTGGAGGAGTGCGAGACCGACCGAAGGGAGGACGGGAGCTACGCCGGGAACTCGCCGCGTGCCACCTGCGGGCGCGGGGAGCGCCAGCGAAGCGGCATGATCATGCGCGACAAGGCGTAGTAGCCGGTGCCTCGCGGGATCTCCTCGCGGGGGTAGCGCTTCGTGAAGGCGGCCTTGATCTTGCGCCACACGAGGAATGCCTCGACGGCGGTGATGATGAAGGACCCGTACATGATGAAGGAGGCCCCGTAGAGGAGGTACACCTGCCACTGCAGCGGGATCCTGTTGGCGGCGAAGGACAGCGCCATGAGGAGGATCAGGGACAACATCATCAGGGCCATGATCCACTCGGAGACGGAACGGCGCGCGTCGACGTAGTCGCGCACGAAACGGCGGGCGCGGCCCTTGTCGCGAGCTGGCAGGTACTTCTCCTCGCCGGTAACCAGGGCACGCTGCTCGGCGTCGAATCGCGCGTTCCTCGCCGCCCGAGCCGCCCGCTTGGCTTCCTTGCGGTCGGCGGGGACCAACGGGTGAAGACGGGCCGCCTCGGCCTGCTTGCGCTTCGGCGTGGGGCGTCCCTTCTTGCCGGTGGGGCTGGTGGGGACGGGCGCGGTGGTCGCCGCGTCGTCCTCGCTCTTGTTCTTATTTCGTCCAAACACGCTCCAAGGCTAGCGGAAATGCGACCCGCCTTGCACTGTCATGGTCTACCCTGGGCGTATGGCTGATACTTCACACGCATTGTCTTCGTCCGTTTTGAGGCAGCGTCTCGAGGCTGTGTTCCCGTCTCTGCTCGATGAGCTCACGCAGCTGGTGGCTATCCCGTCGGTGTCCTCGGACCCGGCGCACGCCGCCGACCTGGAGCGCAGCGCCGAGCACCTGCGCGAACGTTTTGAGGCCTTGGGCCTCGAAGCGAAGGTCCTACGCGAGACGGCCGAGGACGGGACCGAGGGTAAGCCCGCGCTCGTAGCCCACACCCGGCGAATCGAGGGCGCGCCGACGGTGCTTCTCTACGCGCATCACGACGTGCAGCCAGTGGGCGAGGTGGAGCGCTGGAGCATGGACCCCTACAGGGCCGAGGTGCGCGGCGATCGCATCTACGGTCGCGGTACCTCCGACGACGGCGCGGGCGTCACCGTCCACCTGGGGTCGCTGTCCATCCTCGGTGATGACCTGCCCGTCAATGTCGTGGTCTTTATTGAGGGCGAGGAGGAGATTGGCTCCCCGTCCTTCACGGCCTTCCTGGGCGCCCACAGGGACGAGCTCGCCGCGGACGTCATTGTCGTGACGGACTCGTCGAACTGGAAGCCGGGTGAGCCGGCGGTGACGACGACGCTGCGCGGCAACGCCATCGTGACCGTGGACGTGACCGTTGCGGATCACGCCGTTCATTCCGGTGCTTTCGGCGGACCGCTGCTGGACTCGGTCGCGATCTCCTCGATGATGATCGCCTCCCTTTTCGACGAGAAGGGCGACGTCGCGGTCCCGGGCCTGGGCGGATCGGACCGGGCGGAAGTGGATTGGCCGGAGGAGGAGCTGCGCGAGGCCGCCGGCATGGTCGAGGGCCTCCGCCTGGCGGGTTCGGGCGACATTGCCGCGCGCATGTGGACCAAGCCCTCGATCTCCGTCATCGGCTTCGACGCGCGTCCCGTCTCCAACGCCTCGAACACGATCGCCCCGCATACGCGCTTCCGCCTGTCGATGCGCACGGTCCCGGGCGTGGATCCCACGCGGGCCCAGGCAGCACTCGTCGACTACCTGCTCTCTCACGTCCCCTTTGGCGCGCGGGTCGAGGTCACGTGTGAGGACGCGGGCGCGGGGTACCAGGCGGACATGGACTCCCCGGTGACAGCGACCCTGCACGAGTGCCTCACCGAGGCCTGGGGCGTGCCCTCTGTCAACATCGGCGTGGGCGGATCGATCCCCTTTATCTCGGACTTCCAGCGCATCTTCCCGGATGCCCAGGTCGTCGTGACGGGCGTCGAAGATCCGTTGACGAACGCCCACTCAGAGGACGAATCGCAGTCAATCCCGGACCTGAAGGCGGCGATCCTGGCTGAAGCGCTGCTGCTGACCCGCTTGGCCTCCCTGTGAAGCGAGTCGTGATCGCCGGTCGGTGGGATGGGGGCATTCCCCTCCTGCCGGCCGGCCTCGCGTTGAAGGAGATCGCCCGGGGGGTGGGCGCCGGTGCCGAGGATGTCGACCTCGTGACGGTGCCGCTCGGCCCGGGTCCCACCGCGGTCGAGGCCCTGGCAGGGGGGTGCGCCCATGCCTCGTTGGTGAGCGTCCCCCTCGATGTGGCGTCGACCCGGGAGGCGGGCGAGCGCGTGGCCGAGTTGCTCGGCGAGCGCATGATTATCGTCGAGGGCGGACACAACGCCTTCCCCGACTGTGGCCTCGGGTTCCTCGCGGGCATGCTCGGCGTGGCGCAGAGCGACGTCGCGGGCGATGCCCTTGCGGGCGCCCTGACGCGCGCCGAGGAGCTCGTCGCGGCACGCGGCACGGCCCTCGTGTGCGCGGCATCGACCGCGCGTCCGCTACTCGGACTCGACTCGGTCCTCGCTGTCGCCCCCGACCTCGAACCCATTGAGGAACAGGACACATCGCTGACGGGCCTCCTGACGCAGTCCTTCGCCCACCGGCCACTGGGACGCCGCCAGCTGCTGGCGGGCCGCGACACTCATCCGGCGCGCATCCCAGGGGCGGGAGCCGGGGGCGGGGTCGGCGCGGTCATCGCGGCAAGCGGCGGGCGTATCGTCCCCACCGGGGAGCTTCTCTCCAATCTGATCGGGCTTGATATGACGCTCATGGCTGCCGATCTCGTCATCGTGGCGGAACCCGAGTTAGCGTCGCCGCTGCTCGCGGAATCCACGATGGACGCACTCACCTGCGCGGCGTCCGCACACGCCCTTCCGGTCGTTGCTCTCACCGTCCGTTCGAGCCTGTCGCCGCATGAGCGCGCGCAGTGGGGCCTGCACGGAGTCTTCGAAACGGAGGCACGCGTCACTCTCTGGGAGGCTGGGCGGCGTATCGCACACACCTGGTTACGCTAAGCGCGCATCTCACCCCTCGCGCGCGGCGCGGGCGGGGGAGTAGTGTGTCAAGCGCATACGTCTCGCTTTCATCGTTAGGAGCACCATGTCCGAGTCCGCAACTCAGGCTCCCACCCACGAGGTCACCCTCACCGACGTCGCAGCCGCGAAGGTCAAGAGCCTCCTTGAGCAGGAGGGCCGCGACGACCTACGCCTGCGCATCGCCGTCCAGCCCGGCGGCTGCTCCGGCCTGATCTACCAGCTGTACTTCGATGACCGCACGCTCGACGGGGACGCCATCCGTTCCTTCGATGGCGTCGAGGTCGTCGTCGACCGGATGAGCGTGCCCTACTTGAGTGGTGCCACGATCGACTTCGCCGACACCATCGAGCGTCAGGGATTTACGATCGACAACCCGAACGCCCAGAACACCTGCGCCTGCGGCGAATCCTTCCACTGAGCTGAAAGGCACTCCACCCAATGATGTCTTCTCTGCGCCGTTTCGGTGCCCTCGCTGCCGGTGCGGCCCTTGCCCTGAGCCTCGCCGCGTGCACCGACCTGACCTCCACCTCGCCCGCGTCCGAGATTGATTACTCCGCCTGCCCGATCGACGATTCTGAGCTTCAGGCCCAGAACGTCGACCGGACCGGCAAGGCTAGCTTCCCAGAGGTGACGGGCGAGGAGACACCCGTCATCGCTGCGGGCACGGGGAGTGAACCCACCGACAAGGTGGCGGTGAAGACCCTTAGGCAGGGCGACGGCGCTCTCGTGTGCCCGGGTACGACGATCAAGGCTAACTACGTCGGTGCGCTGTGGGACGGGACAGTCTTCGACTCGTCCTACGAGAAGGGCCAGCCGATCGAGTTCTCGCTCGATCAGGTCGTCAAGGGGTGGACCTACGGCCTCGCGCACACTCACGTTGGTGACCGCGTCGAGCTGGTCATTCCCGCGTCCCTCGGCTACGGTGCGCAGGCGCGCGGCACTATCCCCGCGAACGCGACGCTGGTCTTCGTCGTCGACATCGTCGGCGTCGCGACCCAGGATATCGCCGACGAGTCGGTCCTCAGCGGGGCTACGGCGACCGGCGAGCAGCTGCCCGCCGGCGTCACCGTGACGGGCGATCCTGGCGTCGAGCCCTCCCTGACGGTCGACGAGAGCGCCCCTGTGCCGACCGAGCGCTCCTACTACACCATTTACAAGGGCAGCGGCGAGGAGCTTAAAGACGGCGAGACTTTCCTCTTCAAGGCCGTCCTAGGCGGTTTCGGCGCCAACGGGCAGACGCAGTCCACGTGGCAGAAGAAACCCGAGAGCTCCACTGTCGTGGAAGCGGGCATCTCCGGCGTGACGGTCGGATCGCGAATCCTTCTCGTCGTCCCGATCCCGGCCCAGGAAGCGCAGTCCGGCCAGTCCGGTGCAAGCGCGCAGGCCAACGTGTTCGTGATCGATGTCGTAGGAAAGACGTCGATGCAGTAGCCGCGCGGCATTCATCTGCTGGTTGCGGGCGGCTCCCGGTGGGGGAGCCGCCCGCAACCCGTTAGAATGAGGCGATCGCGTCGATAACGCCATACACGCAAGGAGAGCTTCCATGAGCGAAGAAACCGTCCGGATCCTGGTTTTCAGCGATGACAAAGACAAGCGCGCCGCCGTCGTGAACGGCGTCGGTTGGCGTGCGTCCAAGGACACGCCCCGAATCGAGTGGGTGGAAGCGGCTACCGCCTTCGGCGTGCGTGACGCCGTCGACCAGCAGGATTTCACGGTTCTCATCCTCGACGCTGAGACGAAGAAGGAAGGCGGGATGTCCGTCGCCCAGGATCTCCAAGAGACCCGCGAGGACGTCCCTCCGATCATCTATCTGACGGCCCGCGTGCAGGACGATTGGCTCGCCACGTGGGCGGGGGCAGCCGCGACGGTCGCCGATCCCATCGACCCGATCATCCTGCAGGAGACGCTCGCCGACGTCCTGCGTGAGGCCGCTCGATGAGCGACGAACAGTGGGGTGTGATCATCGCCACACTCAACGCCGGCGAGGCCCTCGACTACGACCAGTCGTACTGGCTGATGGACCAGGTCATGAGCGGTGAGCTCGGCGAGGCGCGCCTGTCGTCCTTCCTGACCTCCCTGGCAGTTAAGGGAGCGACGGTCGAGGAGATCCACGGCCTGGCCGACGCCATGTCGGACCACGCGGCGAGCGTGGACCTGCCAAGCCGCGCCCTCGACATCGTTGGCACCGGCGGGGATGGTCTGAAGACCGTCAACATCTCTACGATGTCCGCGATCGTCCTGGCCGCGATGGGTATCCCCCTCGTCAAGCACGGCAACCGCGCCTCCACCTCGAATTCGGGATCGGCAGACGTCATCGAGGCCCTCGGAGTCAACCTCGACGTCGACGCCGACCGGCTGCGAGCGGTCTTCGACGAGGTTGGCATCGCCTTCCTTTTCGCCAACAAGATGCACCCCTCGATGCGCTTCGCAGCGCCCGTGCGTCGCGCGCTCGGATTCCCCACCGCGTTCAACGTTCTGGGACCGCTGACGAACCCCGCCAGGGCTCAGGCCTGCGCGATCGGAGCGGCCAAGGAGGACAACGCGAGGCTGATGGCGGGAGTCTACGCCTCAAGGGGATGCTCCGCGATCGTGTTCCGCGGCAAGAACACGGGCCTCGATGAGCTGACAACCGCCGACGAGAACCAGGTCTGGATCGTCTCGCGCGGGCAGGTCAGCGCCACGCACTTCGACGCGTGCCAGGAACTGGGCATGGCCGCATCGACCGTCGACGACCTGGCGGGCGGCGAGGCGGCTCACAACGCCGCGGTGGCGCGCGACGTCCTGTCGGGAGGGGGACCCGCCCCCGTGCGCGACGCCGTCGCCCTCAACGTCGCCGCGGGACTCGTGGCCTGGGAGGGGCTCGACGATCCGGTTACCGCCGACAATTTCGTGCCGCGAATGCGCGTGGCAGTCGAGCGTGCCCTCGGCGCCCTGCGTGACGGCCTGGGAGCCCGCCTCGTGGAGCGCTGGGCGCGCGCCTCCAACGAGTAGCGAGGAGCCGGGCGCGCCTAGGGGCGCGAATTCTCGAACGGGCGGGCGGTTGCTTGAGCCAAGAGCTCACGTAGCCGCCCGTCGCGTAGCGGGCTGCCGATCGGCTGCGACCACGACAGGGGGCCGTCCCATTCGATGAGTCGGGTCCCGGGCTCGCACAGCTGGGCGCTGATCAGGGCAGTCTCCGCCCACGGCGCCGCCGAGGCCGCGAGACCGCCCGTGTCCAGGGGCGGCGTCGCGGTGAGCATGTCGATCCACGGCGCGGGATCGGCAAGCGGGGGCACCACGACGGAGCTTAGGTAGCAGCCGAAGGACGCCACGTGGATGACCCACCCGGCTTGCCCCGAATCCGCGCGCGCTCCCCACACGATGCGCGGCGCGGCCAGGATCGGGCGCATAGTAGCGCGTTCCACGCCCGTCATGTAGGCGCTCAGGTCGTCGCGGGCGGCCGCGGCCGGCTCGAAAAGCCCCTGTGCTCCCAGGCGCGCCATGAGCGAGGTGAGAGCCTCGGGAACCGTGAGGGACGTGGCGGCCAGGGCCTCGTCAATGAGGGCGGCGCCGTCGCAGCCGACCCTCTCGGACAGCGCGCGGCTGATCGCCCCCGCGGCGCGCGACGCGTGCGCTCGCGTACCGAATGGGCCCAGGGCGCGCGGCAGGGCCTCCAGGCTGATCGTGGGGGTCACGACCGCGCGCGTTCCCTCGCGAACGACCCAGTGCTGGGCGCGCTGACGCCGAGAGGCGGAGTTGTAGGGCGGATCCATGCTCGCGATGTCGCGCAGCTCGCGGATGCGTGCCTCCAGGATCGACGACGTGGGAAAGGACCGAACGCCCGACGCCAACGCCACCATGCGCTGGACCTTGGGGCGCTTCTCGGCGCGCGTGTAGTAGCTGCCCACGCGCGACCTCAGGGATGACGCCGACCCGACGTAGAGCGCGGCTCCCGACGTGTCGACGAAGTGGTAGACCCCGGGCGTCGTCGGTAGCTCGGCCACGAAAGGAGGCGTAGACGGGCGACGCGAGGGCGCCTCGTCGCTCAGGGCCACCAGGTCCTCCACGTCGCTCACTCCCGCGCCGACGAGGAGATCCACGAAGCCCAGCAGCACCTCTGCCGTCGCTCGAGCGTCCCCGAGAGCGCGGTGCTGTGGGACCGTGGCCGATCCGAAGTAGGAGGAGATCGTCGCGAGCTTGTGATTGCGCACGAGGGGGCGTGGCAGCGCCAGTCGTGCGAGTGCGAGCGTGTCGACGACGCGAGGCCGCGGCCAGGGGAGCCCCGACGCTCGCGCCGCGCGGCGCAGGAAGCCGACGTCGAAGGGCGCGTTGTGCGCCACGAGCACCGGCGGTTCCTCGTCGTCGAAGCCCGCCCAGTCGATGAATCGCTCAAGGACGGTGGCGATCGAGTCGGCGTCCTCGACCATCGCGGGCGTGATGCCGGTGAGGGAGGTGATGAAAGGCGGGATCGGGCGCGAGGGGCGAGCGAGGGAGGAGAACTCCTCGACCACGCGCCGCTCCCGGACCCGAACCGCCCCGATCTCGGTGATCTCGGCTTCCCTGCTCAGCCCCGTCGTCTCCAGGTCGACGATCACCCAGTGTCCGCGCGAGGCGTGCCTTCCCACCGCGTCGAGGCTCAGCTGAAGCTCAGGTCTCGCACTTCGAGACAGTGCGTCAGAAACAATCGTTCGAGCAAAGGGTTTGTCAGACTCGACGGGCGCAATGGTTTCCGCACAATTGCGCATGGGAGTCTCTTTCGTCATACAGTTGATACTAGTTCGAACGCGCGCCCGCGCGCCCGCTGACAATTGAGGAGTCACAGTGGCGTTCTATCAGGCACTCAAGGCGACCGGCAGCCCGATTCTCAAGGCTGCGTACCACCCGTGGATCCGCGGCAAGGAGAACGTTCCCGCCGAGGGGCCTGCGATCCTGGCTTCGAACCACAACGCCGTGTGGGACTCCGTGTTTCTGCCGATGATGCTCGACCGCGAGCTCGTCTTCATGGGCAAGGCGGACTACTTTACCGGAACCGGTCTCAAGGGCTGGATGACCAAGGAGTTCATGCGCGCTGTCGGAACCATCCCCGTGGACCGCACCGGCGGACGCGCCTCGGAGGGGGCCCTCAACGCCGGCCTCAAGCGCCTGAAGCAGGGACAGCTCTTCGGCATCTACCCCGAGGGGACGCGCAGCCCCGACGGCCGCCTCTACCGCGGCAAGACCGGCGTGGCGCGCCTCGCCCTCCTCTCCGGCGCGCCCGTGATCCCCGTGGCGATGATCGGCACGCACGCCGCGCAACCAATCGGCCAGAAGATTCCCTCCCGCACCAACATCGGCATGGTGATCGGCGAACCCCTTGACTTCTCGCGCTACAGGGGCCTGCACAAGGACCGCTACGTGCTGCGCGCCATCACCGACGAGATCATGTACAACCTAATGCTCCTGTCGGGCCAGGAGTACGTCGATCTGTACGCGGCCGACGTCAAGGCCCAGCTGGCAGCCGAGGGCGCCTTCGAGGGCCCGGTTCCCTCCAACGGCCGCGCCGCGCCGGGAGGGCGCACCGCACCCGACGTCGCCGTGCCGACGGCGCCCGACGAGGAGGTCGAGGCGGGCGACGAGCGGGAGGAATCCGGCAAGTAGGAGGGCGCGCCCGGAGGGCTGCGCATCGCTATCCCGTGGGACGGGCGTCCTTGGCGAAACGGCGAGCGGCGCGGGTAGAATGAGCGTGCCCTGCGCACGCGCGCGGGCCCGTACCTAACCAACCTGAGAAAGGTGACATT
>ERZ772917.253-NODE-253-length-39972-cov-4.676704_pt1 | contig 39972 bp, 30 predicted proteins | sample MGYA00511187_ERZ772917 | MGnify/ENA primary metagenome ERZ772917 (study PRJEB29015, sample SAMEA2737925) | human oral metagenome | biome: human oral; feature: human-associated habitat; material: dental | place: China | collected 2012 ...
AATGGTCCTGAGATGTGTAGCGCCTCGGCGATCTGACGACTGATGCGCTTGATACGGCGCACCGTCTCGACATAGAGCTTCTGCCCTGGGAACTGGATCGTAGCGTCCCCTGAGTGTACCCCTGCGAACTCAATATGTTCGCTGATGGCGTAGGCGACGATCTCCCCTCGCTGCGCTACGGCATCGATCTCCACTTCCTTAGCGTGCTCGATGAACTGGCTTACGACCACCGGATGTTCCTTCGATACGTCTGCCGCTAGCTCAAGGAAGCGGTAGAGCTCCTCGGAGTTGGAGCAGACGTTCATTGCCGCCCCCGATAGTACGTAGCTTGGACGAACGAGCACAGGGAAGCCTACTTCACGGATGAAGGAGTCGATGTCCTCGATACTCGTCAATTCCTGCCAGCGAGGCTGGTCGATGCCTAGCTCATCTAGCATCGCAGAGAACTTATGCCTATCCTCAGCACGGTCGATATCCTCGGCTTGTGTCCCGAGGATGGGGATGCGCTGGGAGTGAAGCTTCAGGGCAAGGTTATTAGGGATCTGCCCACCAGTGGAGAGGATGACACCTCGGGGTGTCTCTAGATCAAGGATGTCTAGGACACGCTCGAAGGTAAGCTCATCGAAGTAGAGGCGATCCGTGATATCGTAGTCCGTACTTACCGTCTCGGGGTTGTAGTTGATCATGATAGATCGTAGGCCCTGCTGACGGATCGTCTGAAGGGCATTGACTCCACACCAGTCGAACTCGACAGAGCTACCGATACGGTACGCCCCAGAACCAAGGACGACGACCGAGCGTCCATCTCCTTCGTAAGCGATATCGTTAGCCGTACCACTGTAGGTCAGGTAGAGGTAGTTGGTCTCTGCTGGATACTCAGCTGCGAGCGTATCGATCTGCTTGACTACGGGCAATACTCCGAGCTTCTTACGCAGAGCACGTACCGCCAGAGCATCCTTATCGTGCGCCTTGATCCCTTGCTTGGAGAGAATGAAGCGAGCTATCTGGAAGTCCGAGAAGCCCTGACGCTTGGCCTTGAGTAGGAGCTCTCGGTCTAGATCCGAGATCTGCTGTACTGCTGCGAGACGATCGGAGGTGCGGACGATGCTCTGGAGCTTGTCGAGGAACCATCGGTCGATCTTCGTCAGCTCGTGGATCTGGTCTACGGTGTAGCCCATGGCGAAGGCCTGACTAATAGCGAAGACACGTGTATCGGTAGGAGCCTTCAGAGCGCCATTGAGCTGGTCAGCGGGGATCTCCTTGGTATTGTTGCCGACGAAGCCGTGCATCCCTTGGCCGATCATACGGAGCCCCTTCTGCATGGCCTCCTCAAAGGTACGTCCGATAGCCATCACTTCCCCTACGGACTTCATGCTACTACCGAGCTCACGGGAGACACCGTGGAACTTCCCTAGGTCCCAGCGAGGGAGCTTACAGACGACATAGTCAAGTGCAGGCTCGAAGAAGGCAGGAGTCGTACGGGTCACAGAGTTCTTCAGTTCGAAGAGCCCATAGCCTAGCCCAAGCTTAGCAGCGACGAAGGCCAGAGGGTAGCCCGTAGCCTTAGAGGCTAGAGCCGATGAGCGAGATAGGCGGGCATTGACCTCGATGACTCGGTAGTCTTCGCTGTCAGGGTCTAGGGCATACTGCACGTTACACTCCCCGACGATACCGATATGACGTACGATGCGGATAGCGATCTCACGGAGCTTGTGATACTCGTTGTTCGTCAAGGTCTGTGAAGGAGCGATGACGATGCTCTCTCCGGTATGGATACCCAGAGGGTCAAAGTTCTCCATGTTACAGACCGTGATACAGTTGTCGTAGCAGTCACGTACCACTTCGTACTCAACTTCCTTCCATCCCTTGAGGCTCTTCTCGACGAGTACCTGAGGCGAGAAGGAGAAGGCCTTGCTACAGAGCTCATCTAGCTCCTCTTCGTTGTCGCAGAAGCCGCTACCGAGGCCACCCAAGGCATAGGCTGCACGGATGATCACGGGATAGCCCAGAGAGGCTGCAGCACGGCGAGCATCCTCGACACACTCCACAGCATGGCTCTGGATCGTCTTCACCTGGATCTCATCCAGCTTGCGAGCGAAGAGGTCTCGGTCTTCGGTGTTCATGATCGCCTCTACGGGTGTCCCGAGGACCTCGACATTGTACTTGGCAAGTACTCCGCTCTGATGCAGGGCTACCCCACAGTTGAGGGCGGTCTGTCCGCCGAAGGCGAGAAGGATCCCTTGGGGGCGTTCCTTCTCGATGACCTTCTCGATGAAGAAGGGAGTGACGGGGAGGAAGTAAATCTCATCGGCGATCCCTTCGGAAGTCTGGACAGTAGCGATGTTGGGATTGACGAGGACGGTATGTATCCCCTCCTCACGCATCGCCTTGAGTGCTTGAGAGCCAGAGTAGTCGAACTCTCCTGCTTCCCCGATCTTCAGGGCTCCAGATCCTAGGAGAAGGACCTTCTGTATCTTATTCTTGTCGATCATTGTCTCTTGCTTTTGAAGGGGATTAAATCAGGTTAAGGAACTCTTCGAAGATAAAGACCGTGTCCGTCGGCCCACTACAAGCCTCGGGGTGGAACTGAGCCGAGAAGAAGGGTAGGGTCTCATGGCAGATCCCTTCGTTGGAGCCATCATTGAGATTGACATACTTCTCTCTCCAGCCTGGTCCAAGCGTCGAGGCATCGACAGCGTAGCCATGATTCTGGCTGGTGATGTAGCAGCGGTTTGTCCCGACTTCACGCACAGGCTGGTTGTGGCTGCGGTGCCCGTACTTCATCTTTGAGATCTTCGCTCCTGCTGCTGCGGCTAGGAGCTGGTTACCCATGCAGATGCCACAGATGGGCTTCTTCTTATCGAAGGCTTTACGTATATGCTCGACAGTGATACGGCACATATTGGGGTCGCCAGGGCCATTGGAGAGGAAGAGCCCGTCGAAGTCGATCTCGTTGAAGTCGTAGTCCCAAGGCACTCTATACAGTGTCACATCGGGGCGGATGAGGTTGCGTACGATGTTGTTCTTCGCTCCGCAATCTACGAGCACGATCTTCTTCGGTCCATTGCCATAGATGGTGACTTCCTTGGGGGAAGCCTCTGCCACGAGGTTGCGGCTATTGGGATCATCGAAGGGGATATCCTCTCCCCCCTCTAGGACGATCTTGCCCTTCATTGAGCCTTTCTCTCGGAGCGTCTTGGCCAGTTCACGTGTATCGATACCCGTAAGACCGAAGACCTTCTCTCGGCGGAGCCATTCGGAGAGCGAGCCCTCAGAGTTCCAGTGGCTGTGCTCCTCGGAGTAGTCAGAGACTACGATCCCCAGAGGATGGATCTCATCGCTCTCTCTGAAGAAGGCGATGCCGTGCTCATCTCGCTTGGGAGAGGGCACCCCATAGTTCCCGACGAGGGGATAAGTCATGACGAGGATCTGCCCCCGATAGCTGGGGTCAGTGAAGCTCTCCGTATAGCCAGTCATCGCGGTATTGAAGACGACTTCGCCTGCCACAGGGGCATCATAGCCGAACGAGTAGCCTTCGAAGCGACTCCCATCATCTAGGATCAAAGTAGCTCTTTTGTAGTCTTGCATAGGGACGGATACTTAATGAAGATGTGTAGGAATAGGTGATCTGAGGCGGTATTATAAAGAGAAAAGCCGTCTACCAAGCAGAGCTTGACATACGGCTTTTCTATATTTCTTGTCGCTCGGAGAGAGCGAAGACCTCAGTTTCATCTGATCGTTTGTACATGCAATGCAGAGCCCCTTTGGCTCCGCTTTGCATGCAAAGATATGAAAAAAAGAGAGACTAGGATGCCTAGAGCCCAAAGCTCTTGCGAAGGGTGTCTACGTAGTCGAGCTTCTCCCATGTGAAGAGCTCTACTTCGTGAGCGACTTTACCACGACTGTTGGTAGAGAAGTACTTAGTCACCGTGCGAGGCTCACGCCCGAAGTGCCCGTAGCTAGCCGTCTCTCTATAGATGGGGGTACGTAGCTTGAGGCGCTGCTCGATGGCATAGGGGCGCAGGTCGAAGAGCTGCCCTACCCGCTCTGCGATGGCGCTATCAGCGACAGAGACATGCGAAGAGCCGAAGGTGTCGACGAAGATACTGATAGGCTCTGCTACACCGATAGCATAAGCCAGCTGCACGCACACTTCGTCTGCGATACCGGCACCGACGAGGTTCTTAGCGATGTGACGAGCGGCATAGGCTGCCGAGCGGTCTACCTTCGAGGGGTCCTTACCAGAGAAAGCTCCACCGCCGTGAGGAGCCTTCCCCCCATAGGTATCTACGATGATCTTACGACCCGTGAGCCCAGTGTCGCCATGGGGCCCCCCGATGACGAACTTACCCGTTGGGTTCACATAGAGCTTGAAGTCTGCATCGAGTGCCTGCTGGATCTGCTCGGGGTAGCGTGCGAGTACTCGAGGAAGAAGGATCTTGCGAATATCCTCGGTGATATGAGCCTGCATCTGAGCGTCAGCCGCTGCCTGCGCCTCTGCAGAATCATCACTAGGCTCAATGAATTCGTCGTGCTGGGTACTGATGACGATGGTATCGATACGCAGGGGTTTCCCCTCATCCGAATACTCGACCGTCACCTGACTCTTAGCATCGGGACGGAGGTAAGGCATCAAGTGAAGCTCTTCCTTGCGGATGTGGGCGAGTTCCTCTAAGAGGGCATGCGACAGGTCCAGTGGCAGAGGCATGAGCGAAGGGGTCTCACGACAAGCGTAGCCGAACATGATCCCTTGGTCGCCAGCGCCCTGCTCTTCGGGAGATAGACGCTCGACACCACGGTTGATATCAGCACTCTGCCCATGGATGGCGGAGAGGACTCCACAGCTGTCTGCATCGAAGCAATAAGCGCTCTTGTTGTAGCCGATCTCACGGATGACATCTCGAGCAATGTCTTGAAGTTCGACATAGGCATCACTCTTGACTTCGCCCGCCAGCACGACCTGCCCCGTGGTCACAAGCGTCTCACACGCGACCTTGGAGAGCGGGTCAAGTGCCATGAAGTGGTCAAGGATGGCATCTGATATTTGGTCAGCCACCTTGTCGGGATGACCTTCTGAGACAGACTCAGAGGTAAAGAGATAACTCATCGGTATATCTATTGTATATGGGTTAGTGATTTCAGACGTAGCCCCAATGGGTGAATATAAAAAGACCTCAGCTGCCTATCGGTGCAACCAAGGTCGAGGTGAGCTAAGTCTGTCGTAGAGGGTGAAGAGCCAAGGATAAGGCTCCATCAAGACGACGGGTTTAGCATTTTTTCTCGTGGTTGCAAGCATCTCAAATCTATCCACGTCCCCCGTGGGGGCTACTTTCGGGCACAAAGGTACACTTTTTCTCCGACTCTACCGATCCTACTTCCTCATCGGAGGCACAAAGAGCACAGTTCTCTCGCACTAAGTCTTGAGCTTTAGCCCTTCTAATAGCAAGTCCTCAGAGGTAGCAGTAGCGCCTCTTGGGAGGCACCAGTAGTACCTCTTGGGAGGCGCTACTGCAAACACTCGTAAGGGCAACAGCCCCCTACAACCGACACCTGCTGAGGGACGCAGAGCCAGCCCCCGTAGAAGCACAGAGAGCAGAAGCGGAGATCTTAAAGGCAAGGAGAACTAAATCCTCTACTCGATTATTCTTATTTTTGCGAGAATAGCAGACGGGCTCCTTCGGAGCAACAAGCTCCCTTACCCGTCTCGACTTAACCCCTCCTCCATCTCGATGGCAAAGAAAGAAACGAAGAAGACTCCCGCCCCCCTCACCGACCGCCAGGATACGGCAGACCACATCCTCCTGCACCATGTGCGTGTCAATAATCTCAAGAATATAGACCTAGCCATTCCCCGAGGCCAACTCATCGTCGTCACTGGGGTGAGTGGCTCGGGGAAGAGTTCGCTCGCCTTCGACACACTCTATGCCGAGGGACAGCGTCGCTATGTGGAGAGTCTCTCGTCGTATGCCCGTCAGTTCGTCGGTCGTATGGCTAAGCCTGAGGCCGACTGGATACGGGGGCTTCCCCCAGCGATAGCCATCGAGCAGCGTGTCGTCAGCCGTAATCCCCGCTCTACCGTCGCTACCTCTACCGAGATCTACGAATACCTGCGCCTGCTCTATGCACGCATTGGGAAGACCATCTCCCCCAGCACAGGAGAAGAGGTGCGCAAGCACACAGTGAAGGATGTCTTGGCCTATGCTAAGGGGCTTCCCGTGGGAAGTCGTGTCTACCTCATCGTGCCCCTACACGTACCCGAGGGGAGACAACTGGCAGCCCATCTCGAGATCCAGCTACAGCAGGGCTACAGCCGACTATGGCTGCCCGAGGGGATCATAGCCATCGAGGATGCCCTTCTCTGGAGTGACGACCGAGCCGAAGGACTCTATCTGCTCATCGACCGTCTGGCTATCAGCGAAGACCTTGAGGCTGTAGACCGCCTAGGCGAATCGGTAGAGACCGCTTTCTTCGAAGGACGTGGAGTCTGCTACCTTGCTATCGAAGAGATGGGTGAGGAAGGACGAAAGCCCATGCGCCTTCAGGAGTTCAGCAATATCTTCGAAGCCGATGGTCGTGTCTTCCAAGAGCCTTCGCCCGAGATGTTCAGCTTCAACAACCCCATCGGTGCTTGCCCCGAGTGCGAAGGCTTCGGGAAGGTCGTGGGCATTGACCGCCGTTTGGTCATCCCCGACCCCAGCCTCTCCGTCTATGACGATGCGGTAGCCTGCTGGCGAGGGGTAGTCTCTTCCGAATGGAAACAGTTCTTCATCCGCTATGCAGAGCAGGCGAAGTTCCCCATACACCGCCCCTATGAGGAGCTCACTGAGGAGCAGAAGGCACAGCTGTGGGATGGTCTCCCCAGCAAGGAGTACGGCCCGATAGGGATCACTCCTTACTTCGACTATCTACGAAGCCAGCTTCACAAGATCCAGAACCGCGTACGTATCGCCCACTTCACGGGGAAGACCATCTGCCCGACCTGCCATGGAGATCGCCTCAAGCCCGATGCCCTCTGTGTACGTATCGGGGGGAAGAACATCGCCGAGATCGTATCGATGACCCTCTGGGAGGCTCGGGACTTCTTCGACCAGCTCCAGCTGAGCGAGGCCGAAGCCTTCATCGCTAAGCGCCTGCTGCATGAAATACGCTCTCGCCTTAGTTTCCTCGACGAAGTGGGTCTAGGCTACCTTACCCTCGATCGCCTCTCCAGCACACTCTCGGGTGGGGAGAGCCAGCGTGTGACGCTGGCCACCCAGCTCGGAAGTAGCCTCGTGGGCTCACTCTATGTCCTCGATGAGCCCAGTATCGGCCTACACCAAAGAGATACCGAGCGCCTCATCCAGGTAGTGCGTCGCCTCCGAGATCTCGGCAATACCGTCGTCGTCGTAGAGCACGACGAAGAGATGATGCGTGCCGCAGACTACATCATCGACATCGGCCCCGATGCGGGTCGCTATGGAGGCGAGGTCGTCTATGCAGGTCCAGCCTCAGAGATCGACAGCACGACCCCTGGCTATACGGCTGCTTATCTGACGGGGCGAGAAGAGATCCCCCTTCCCTCCGTCCGTCGTCCTTGGAATAGCTACATCGAGCTAGAAGGAGCGACACTACACAACCTCAAGGATATCACCGTCCGCTTCCCACTACATACCCTCACTGTAGTCAGCGGTGTCAGCGGTTCGGGCAAAAGCACGCTGATGCGCGAACTCTTCTACGAGGGTGTCTCTCGGATGCTCAACAAGGAGCCCATGGACAGCCTAGAGCTACGTGGGATCTCGGGAGACCTCAAGTCCATCACCCAGATCGAGTATGTCGACCAGAACAACATAGGACGAAGTTCCCGCTCCAACCCCGTGACCTACGTAGGAGCCTTCGACACGATCCGTGAGCTCTATGCAGGTCTACCCCTATCGAAGCAGATGGGCTTCAAGCCCTACTACTTCAGCTTCAACAAGGAGGGGGGACGCTGTGAACGCTGTCAAGGCGCAGGGGTCATCACCGTGGAGATGCAGTTCATGGCAGACATCACTCTTCCCTGCGAAGCCTGCCACGGCTTACGTTTCCGCAAGGAGCTCCTAGAAGCAGAGTATTGTGGGATCAACATCTCTCAGCTCCTCGACATGAGCGTAGATGAGGCGGTCGAGTTCTTTGACAAGAATAGAGCCTCTTCCACCTTGACAACGAAGATCATCGACCAGCTACGTCCCCTGCAGAAGGTAGGGCTAGGCTACATCAAGCTGGGGCAGTCAGGCTCCACCCTCTCTGGTGGGGAGAACCAGCGAGTCAAGCTGGCCTATTACCTCGGGAAGGGGAAGAAGCTCCCTACCCTCTTTATCTTCGACGAACCTACTACAGGCTTGCACTTCCATGACATTCGCACCCTGCTTGAGGCTCTACAAGCCCTCGTAGACCAAGGGCATTCGGTGATCGTCATTGAGCACAACCTTGAGGTCATCCAGGCTGCCGACTGGGTCATCGACATGGGACCCGAAGGCGGGAAGGCAGGAGGCTATATCGTAGCCGAAGGGACACCAGAGGCTATCGCTTCGTGCACAGAGTCTGCTACGGGTCGCTACCTCAAAGAGCTCCTTCAAGCCAAGCTAAAAGCCAAGCGTAAGTAAATCCCAGCGCCAGTAGCTGATAGGATTTAGTGCTAGAATCAAGGGTATAGAAGTATTTGAGCTAAGATGCCCGTAGCACTAAGACCAAATGGGACATAGCTCTGATGCTAGAGGGAAACAGCAGACGGCACTACCCCATCTAACCTACCCTCAGAGAAGCCCTACCCTTACACCTTCGAGAGCAAGGATATAAACGAGGGAAGCCCCCAAGTCCATAGCCTATATGAGGCTACGAACTTGGGGGCTTCCCTTATCTTATCTATTCTGTAGACTAGAGCTTACCTTCGGTAGTCTTCATGATCTCGTCAAGCAGGTCATTGACCATCTCGCCACGTAGATCTCGGGCGACGATCTTACCGCTAGGATCAAAGAGGATGAGCTGAGGAATGCCTGCGATCCCATAGAGATCCGTTGCGTTCTTATCATTGAAGATCTGAGGCCACGTGATCTCTAGATCCTTCATAGCCTGCAGGTGATCCTCCATCTTGTCCCAGACGACAGCACCAAGGATGGTCAACCCCTTGTCCGTGTATGCATCACGTACCTTCTTCAGGTGAGCGATCTCACGACGGCAAGGTCCACACCAAGATGCCCAGAAGTCGACCAGCACATAGTGTCCCTTGCCGACATAGTCGCTGAGGCGAACGGGCTTGCTGGCATCATCGACCCCGTCGAAGTCTATAAACTGTGCACCTGGCTTAGTAGCCTCAAGACTGCGGAGACGCTCTAGCTGCTTAACGATCGTCTCTTCATTGCGAAGTCTTTCGCTAACTTCTTTTAGGTAGCCTTCAGCCTTGGCTAGGTCGATCTCTTCCTGTGCAAGGAGGGTCTGCAGAGCGTAGTAGCCTAGAGCATCATCTCGGTGAGCCTTGAGGTCAGCTAGTGCCCCTGGTAGGATCTGAGCATAGTACTCCTTGACGACCTTCTCCATTCCTTCTTCCTTCTCCTTATCAGAAAGAGACTTGTCGGAGCGGAGCTTCATCAGCTTCTCCTTCACACCGCTAGAGAGGGCGACCTCTTCCTTGACCTTCTGAGCACGGAGATCGTTGAGCGGAGTACCCGTAGCAGCTTCTGCATCAAGTGGTGCCTTGATGACACCTTCTTCGGGGATGAAGGAAAGGGAGTATGAACGAGGAATGATCAGGTTGACTACGATACCATCACCACCTAGAGGGCGCTCAAAGTGGAACTTCCCCGCTGCGACCTGGACACTGTCGAGAGCGGCACCAGCATTGGTGTAGAGGTAGACCCACTTGCCGTTGGCTTCGGCAGGTGCTGTACCTTGGATCAGGTAATGCCCTGCTTTAGGCTTGGCGATGCTAACGGTAGTAGCTTTAGACTTAGCCTTACCCTTGCGTTGAGCCATAGCGGGCAGAGCAATCGTCGTGGCTAGAGCAAGAAGCCCTAGGCGGATCCATTGATTCTTCTTCATGTGTTTTACTTATATGTATGGATGAGTGGTAATAATCTTGAACTAAGATAAGTATAATCTGGCGACGAGCGTTATCTAACCCTTGATCCAAGCCCCAAGCTCTGCTAAGAGCGTGCTCTGCGATAGCTCTAAGGAGGCTCTACCCTCAGTATAGAAGCGATCCCATAGCTATACTCAAGAAGCACCGAGGTTAGCTCAACGGAAGCTCTAAGGTCAGTTTCTTAGAAGCAGCAAAGTCAGCTTAGGGCAAGCGCCAAGATCAATACTGGGGAAGCCCTACTATCAGACTGAGAGGAGCTCTACGCTAGCGCAGTCGGATCTTGACTATGAGCTTGCTCACAGCACCACCGCCTCCGATGAGGGGGGCATGAGCATCTTCGGGATAGAGGATCACGAAGTCCCCTGGGACGAGATCCACGTAGCTCGCAGGAGTGTCTTCGAAGAAGATGACATCCTTCTCCTTGTCATAGGGTGCTTGAGGCTCTTGGCACTGGGCACGGGGAAGCCAACCAATCCGCTCTCGCCCCTTGAGTAGCACCTGGATATCGATATGCTCTTCGTGGGCTTCGAGTGGCTGATAGATCTGAGAAGGAGCATCCATGCGGTTGATGAAGAGATCTTCACCACGGAGCTCTATGCGCTGCGACTCTAGAGCCAAGAGATCATGCGTCTTGATGTAGTCGAAAGCTTCTTTGAATAAGGGATGTAGTCCTTCGTAGCGAGCCGATCCCTCCAGTGTACTATGGATCATTAGAGTAAGCTTAGTTAGTCGTGAGTCTCTATATCTGCAGTAGGCTCTCTGTGGCCCGCTCTAAACATTAGAGAAGGCCTTGACAGAGCATAGCCATACGCAAAGGTAGAAACTTCTTCGATACCACGTCCTTACCCTACCCATATCTTATACTCCATCATCCCTCCTTCCCCATAAATCAATTTCCCCTACCAAGCCAGACGCTTAGTAGGGGAAATTGCCCATAAACTAAAGGTGACGAACAAGTCCTCCTAGAGTGTCTTGAGGAGAGAGACTAGCTTCTCTGCGTGCTCTCGTGCTTCTGCTGCGACGTTGGGGTTCGTCAGGGACAGCTGACCATAGAGGGGGAAAGCTCCTACATAGTCCATCTGGGTATAAGCTGCGGTACACTTGAGGGGAAGTGTCAGAGCACTGCTAAACTCCGAGTCTTCAAAAGTCGCAGCACCAGAGCCCGTGGTGTAGGAGTGGATGAACTTCTTCCCCTTGAGCTTATCGCCTCCCGTGCCATAAGCAAAGCCGTACTGGAAGACTTCATCCAGGTAGCGCTTCATCGCAGCTGGTACGCTGAACCAGAAGACGGGGTGATGGAAGATAATGACATCTGCCCCTACTAGCGCCTCCTGCTCGGCAGCGATGTCGATCTTATTGAGGTCAGGATAAAGCTCTTCTAGATTGCGGATCTCTACATTAGGTAGCGCCTTGAGTACCTCAAGGATAGCCTTACCAGCGTAGCTCTGCTCGTGGTAGGTATGCGAATAGATAACGAGTACTTTCATTTTTCTTGACGGATAAGTCTATATATGGATGATCTTGTGTGGTAAGAACGTAGAGGAGGTAGAAAAGGTTCGCTCGGGTACAAATAAATGGGTGCCTACCTCCAAGAAGGTAGACACCCATTATATCTATTTAGTGAGGGAGGGAAAGTAAGCGAGCTTACCTCCTTACAGCACTAGAACTCCGCATTGCGTGGCGTACGGGGGAAGGGGATCACATCACGGATATTCGCCATACCCGTGACGAAGAGCAGGAGACGCTCAAAGCCCAGACCAAAGCCCGAGTGAGGAGCCGTACCATAGCGACGAGAGTCGAGGTACCACCAGAGATCCTTCTCGGGTACTCCGACCTCCTGAGCACGCTGTACGAGCTTATCGAGGTCTGCTTCACGCTCCGATCCACCGATGATCTCTCCGATCTTGGGGAAGAGAACATCCATACCTCGGACTGTCTTCCCATCGTCGTTCAGCTTCATATAGAAGCTCTTGATCTCCTTAGGATAGTCGGTGACGATGACGGGACGCTGGAAGTGCTCTTCCACGAGGTAGCGTTCGTGCTCGCTAGCAAGGTCGGCACCCCAGTACACAGGGAACTCAAACTTGCGCCCTGCCTTGACTGCCGCCTCGAGGATCTCAATACCCTCGGTGTAGGCCATGCGCTTGAAGGGCTTCTCTAGGACAAAGCGTAGGCGATCGATGAGCTCCTTGTCGAAGTGCTCCGCTAGGAAGGTCAGATCATCCATACAATGATCGAGCGCCCACTGCACGCAGTACTTGATGAACTCCTCTGCTAGGTCCATGTTCTCCTCGATTTCAAGGAAAGCGACCTCAGGCTCGATCATCCAGAACTCAGCTAGGTGACGAGGCGTATTGGAGTTCTCAGCACGGAAGGTAGGCCCGAAGGTGTAGATCCCCCCGAGAGCAAGAGCTGCCATCTCTCCCTCAAGCTGACCAGATACCGTCAGCGAGGTGTGGCGTGCAAAGAAGTCTTCCTTGTAGTCGACCTTCCCATCCTCGGTACGAGGAGGGTTCTCTAGGTCAAGCGTCGTGACTTGGAACATCTGTCCAGCACCCTCGGCATCACTCGCCGTGATCAGTGGTGTATGGACATAGAAGAAGCCTCGCTCATGGAAGAATGTATGGATAGCGATCGACATGTGATGGCGCATGCGGTAGATCGCACCGAAGGTATTCGTACGTGGACGTAGGTGGGCGATCTCACGTAGGAACTCTAGGGAGTGCCCCTTCTTCTGTAGTGGATAGGTCGCAGGGTCTGCTGTACCCAGCACTTCGATCTCACTGGCCTGGATCTCGACACTCTGACCCTGTCCCTGCGAGGAGACAAGCTCACCGATGACACTCAGGCTAGCACCCGTCGTGATCTTAGCCAGCAGTTCGGGATCGAACTTAGCTAGATCGACGACGATCTGGATATTATGGATCGTCGAGCCGTCATTGAGTGCGATGAAGCTGACAGCCTTATTGCCACGGCGAGTACGGACCCAACCTTTGACGTTCACTTGCTGCCCTACTAGGGTAGCTTGGAGTAGCTCGATGATTCTTGTACGTTTCATAAATGAATGATTGAGGTATGTAGCGGTTCTGTAGGTGTGTGCTGATTACTCGAAGGAGCCCATGCGCAGGTTGTTCACCTCCTGCTCGGTGAGATAGCGCCAGCGACCTCGTGGGAGGTTCTTCTTCGTCAAGCCGGCGAAGTAAACTCTATCGAGCTTGTGTACGTGGTAGCCTAGGTGCTCGAAGATACGACGGACGATACGATTGCGTCCCGAGTGGATCTCGATACCTACTTGGCTAAGGTCTTCCTCATTGACGTAGCTGACAGCATCCGCATGGATCTCTCCATCCTCAAGCTCTATCCCCTCAGCGATACGCTGCATATCCTCGATGGAGACGGGCTTATCAAGCCAGACCTGATAGATCTTCTTCTTCATGAAGGAGGGGTGCGTCAGCTTACTCGAGAGGTCGCCATCATTGGTGATGAGGATGACCCCTGTGGTATTTCTGTCGAGACGACCTACGGGATAGATGCGCTCCTCACAAGCCCCCTTGACGAGATCCATCACAGTACGGCGACACTCGGGGTCATCCGAAGTCGTCACGCAGTTCTTAGGCTTATTCAGGAGGATATATACCTTGCTCTGGGTGGAGACACGCTGTCCCTTGTAGACGACCTCATCGAGGCGCGTGACACGTGAGCCAAGTTCCTTGACGACGACTCCATTGACGGTGATATCACCTGCTGCGATGAGTTCGTCTGCCTCACGACGGGAGCAGACCCCAGCGTTGGCTAGGAACTTATTGAGGCGCAGATCCTGTGCGGGATCGACCATCTCCTCGTACTTGACGGGGATGGGTAGCTGAGGCTGCTTGGGCTTCTTAGCCTTGGGCATAGGGCGCTTGCCTCCCTTGGCGGGACGCTTCCCCTTGTAGGGCTGACCTTCTCTCTGATGGTCTCCTGCTGAGGGAGCCCCACCCGAGCGACGAGGACGCTCCGAGCGATTGTAATTGTAGCTATATCGACCATCTGCACGCTCAGCCTGATAGCGCTCGTCATAGCGAGAGCGCTCTGCGGTAGAGGTAGAGCTAGCTTGAGGGCGATGCTGTGAGGGGTAAGAACCTTCGTAGGAAGAGTGATCTACACGTGAAGGGCGAGAAGAGTAACGGTTGGGACGTGGTGACTGCTCTTCTTCGGAGACGATGAAGACACGTCGGCGTCTCGTAGGTGTACCTGTAGTGCTTCGTGCTGAGGTGTGCTGTCCATCGGTAGAGGCTGCTGGTACACGACGGGAGTGTGTAGCCGAGCGCGGAGTAGGCTCATCAGAGCTACTGAGGTTTGGTCGAGGAGTAAACTCCTTGTCTTCTGCCATGTTTGGGTCTTGTTTTGTATACTTTATTGTCTCGGGTGTTGAGGGCAGCCTCTCGGCTCCCCACTGGTCTATAGCTAATGGATGTCCTAGGTGCTTGTGCTTTGCCTACGGGACATACACTGCCGAAGTACCCAATTACCTTTGAGCAAAGATAATAAGATTATACGATATGCTACTCGCACCCACCCGATCTGATCCCCTCGCCCCCCTAGAGGATATGCTCTTAGGATAGAGTTCGATAGGTCTAGATACAGCGAGACGCACCCTCACTCCCTGATCTGGGAAGGGTGCGTCTCATTTGTAGAGGATAGCTCCGCTGTAGCTTAGATGATGGAGTGCTTCTTTGTGAACTCTACGATCTCATCGATATAGCCGAAGGCCAGACCCGTGACCGTGTCGGCACAGCCGTAGTAGATAGCGATGCGACCCGTGTCAGCATCGTGCAGAGCAGCGCAGGGGAAGGTCACGTTGGGCACGTCACCCATGCACTCATACTGCTCACGAGGAGAGATGAGGTAAGGACCGGAGCGGAACTTCACCTTCCAAGGCTCATCCAGATCAAGCAGTGCCGAACCAAAGGCATAGACGAAGCCATTGCACGAAGCAAGTACCCCGTGGTAGATCAGGAGCCACCCTTCGCTCGTCTCGATGGGGATAGGACCTGCACCGATCTTCGTGCACTGCCAAGCACTATCCTCGAAGGGTGCAGGGCTCATGACATGACGGTGGCGACCCCAGAACTCAAGGTCTGGCGACTCGCTATAGAAGATATCACCGAAGGGCGTGTGACCATTGTCGCTGGGGCGGCTCAGCATGGCGAACTTCCCATCGATCTTGCGGGGGAAGAGCACACCATTGCGGTTGAAGGGCAGGAAGGCATTCTCCAGCTGGTGGAAGGTCTTGAAGTCAAAGGTGTAGGCGACACCGATCGTGGGGCCGTGGTACCCATTGCACCACGTCACATAGTAGCGGTCTTCGATGAAGACGACACGAGGGTCGTAGCCGTAGACCCACTCACCGATCTCCTTGTCCTCACATTCGAACTTCAGAGGCTCTGGGTTGATGTTCCAGTTGATGGCATCATCGCTGAAGCCCACGTGCAGACGCATGCGGCGATTCGTGTCATCGCAGCGGAAGACACCAGCGTAGCCTTCTCCGAAGCGTACGACAGCACTGTTGAAGATGCTATTGGACGTGGGCAGGAGGTCACGTGGGATGATGGGGTTAGCGCTGTAGCGCCAGACAGTATCCTTACAGCCTTCGGGGCGGTCTTCCCAAGGCATATCGGGCAGACTCTGCCCGACGATCTTGATCTTGCTCATTCGTTTACTAATATATAGGGTGATGATATGACTTAATTAGGCTGCCTCCTTCGTCTCGGGCGAGTGAGCGAAGGGTAGGCGTAGGCTCAGCACGATGGCTGGGATAGTGACCACGAGCACCAGGATGAAGAAGCCTTCGTAGCCAAGCTGTGTAGCGAGCTTCCCGCTGATCATACCTGGGACCATGACGCTCAGGTTCATCAGGCTATTAGCGAAGGCATAGTGCGCCATCTGATACTTCCCTGGAGCGATCTGCTGCATCATGAAGAGGGTGATCCCTACGAAGCCGAAGCCATAGCTGAAGTACTCGAAGACGATCCCCGTAGCGACCCACCAGAGGTTCTGAGGCTGGAAGAGGGCAAGCAGGAGGTAGACGGCAAAGGGGATATTGAAGATACAGACCAGAGAGAAGAGCGTCTTCTTAAGTCCGAACTTAGCGATGTAGTACCCTGAGAGGATCGAGCCGAGGATGAAGGCGATCGTACCCGCCGTACCATAGATGAGCCCGTAGTCCTCATTCGACAGGCCTACACCGCCCGTCATGACGGAGTCCTTGAGGAAGATAGGAGCGATCTTCATCGCCAGACCTTCACCTAGACGGTAGAGGAAGATGAAGACGAGGTAGAGCCAGATATGCTTCTTGACGAAGAAGGTACGGACGACCTCGACCATCTCAGCCCAGCTCTCCTTAGCTGAGCGTCGCTCCTTAGCTGTCTCCTTCGGTAGTACCCACATGTGGTAGAGGGAGAGCGCGAGCATCAGAGCGGCACAGATGGCCATGATCACCATCCAAGCCTTCTCGAGACCAATCCCCTTCGATAGGTAGCCAGCGAGATAAACTAAACCTCCGTTGGTGAGGATCTTAGCTAGATTGTAGAAGGCACCCTGCCAGCCGGCATAGACTCCCTGCTCGCTACTGGAGAGCTCCTGCATATAGAGTCCATCCCCAGCAATATCGTGCATCGACCCGCTGATAGCCAGCACGCCCATGAAGGCTAAGGCGATGGAGAAGAAGCTGGGTAGAGGCAGAGCAAAGCAGACCAACCCAAACATCAGGGCGGTGATAGCCTCGGTAAGGAAGACATACTGGCGCTTCGTACCAAAGAGCTCCATACAGAGGCTGAAAAGAGGCTTCAGAGACCAAGGCAAGACAAGCAAACTGGTCCAGAAGGTGACATCTTCCTTACCGATCCCAAGGTCGGTGAACATCAGTACAGAGACGATCGAGAGGGCTACATAGGGAAGGCCCATCCCAAAGTAGACGCTGGGCACCCACGCAATGGGGTTGCGCCTCTTCTTCGTTTGTGGAGTTGAAGGCGAATAGTTTTGTTCTTCCATGAAGTATGAATGTACGTAATTCTGATTTTCGAAGCGGTTCAAAGATAGCAAAAAAGCAGGGATCCCGCCTCTCTTAGCTACCTTTCGTCAGCGCCCCACAGATAGGGCAAGCGAGTAGCCCATTCATGGGTCGCCCGACCGACCCATACATGCCTCCCCGAGGTGACCCATGCATGGGTCACCTCGGGGAGGCATGTATGGGTACTAATCGGTGGGTATCTTACCCGCTCCGTTAGGGGCGAGTATAGAGCAGAGGCGAGACGCTAGGTCGCTCGGCACTAAGCTTGCCTGATGAGTAGGCACAATCCCCATTGACATAGGTCGCCTTGACGCTGTGGCTGAAGGAATGCCCTTCGAAAGGTGACCATCCGCAGAGGGAGAGGATGCGCTCAGGTGTGACTAAGGTATCGGCCTTGGGATCAACCAGCACTAGGTCGGCATAGTAGCCCTCTCGGAGGAAACCTCGCTTCTCGATACCGAAGAGCTGAGCGGGCAGATGAGCCATCTTCTCCACGACCAATTCACGGGTGAAGACTCCTTCACGTGCTAGATCGAGCATCGCCACAAGGGCATACTGAGAGAGAGGACCACCGCTAGCCGCCGTCAGACAGTCCCCTTCCTTCTCGGAGAGCAGATGGGGAGCGTGGTCAGTAGCCACGATATCGATCAGCCCCGAACGAATGGCAGCACGTAGTGCCTCCCGATCACGGAGCGTCTTGACAGCGGGATTCCACTTGATGCGGTTACCTAAGCGTGCATAGTCCTCGTCGGAGAAGATCAGATGGTGCACGCAGGCTTCGGAAGTGATCTTCTTCTCGGATAGAGGGAGATCATTGCGGAAGAGAGAGAGCTCCCGAGCCGTAGAGACATGGAGGATGTGTAGACGACTCCCCAGACGGGTAGCGAGCTCTACAGCTTCGCTTGAGGAGCGATAGCAAGCCTCTTCGCTACGGATGAGTGGATGGTAGCGTACATCGAGCTGTGCCTGCCCCACCTCATCGAGGTAGCGCTGGCGATTGGCACGGATGATCTCTTCCTTCTCGCAGTGCGTAGCGATGATGAGGTCTGTCTCGCGGAAGATGCGCTCCAGCGTGTGCTTATCATCCACGAGCATGTTGCCCGTCGATGAGCCAAGGAAGAGCTTGAGCCCTGGGGTGCGGCGGGCATCGATGCGAGGGAGCTCGTCGGCATTGTCATTCGTTCCCCCGAAGAAGAAGGAATAGTTAGCCCAAGAGGTCTCAGCAGCACGATCCATCTTCCACTGCCAGGCCTCGAGGCTGGTCGTAGGAGGCTTGGTGTTGGGCATCTCCATGAAGGAGGTCGTCCCCCCAGCTATCGCCGCCTTGCTCTCGCTCTCGATGGTCGCCTTGTGCGTCAGCCCTGGTTCACGGAAGTGGACTTGGTCATCGATACAACCAGGGAGAAGCCAGAGCCCTTCAGCAGGCACTAGTTCATCGACCTCGGAGAGCAGCTGCTCAGGGAAGCTATCTGTACCCTCGTAGATCTTCTCGATCTGTGTCCCCGAGGTGAGGAGTGAGGCAGTGAAGGAGCGCCCTTCGTTGATGAGGGTCGCATTGCGAAAGAGTCGTTTCATAGGTGTAGCTAGCTAGTATATAGCGAAAGGATCGCTAAGGTATTGTTGATCAGATGGAAGAGCATGGGGATACGTAGCCCCCGAGAGTCATAGGCTAGATAGCTCAGCATCAGCCCTAGGACTAGACGACTGAGGAAGCCCGCAGGAGAGAAGTGTAGGAGCGAGAAGAAAAGCGCCGTGAAGAAGAAGACCAGCCACTTCTGCTGAGGATAGGAGCGCATGAGGAGACGCTGGAGCAGTCCACGGAAAAAGATCTCCTCGATGACTGCTGGCACCAGCGCCAGCGCTAGGAAGAGTTCACCGAAGGAGACTGATCCCCGACGAAGCATCCCGAGTACTGTCTCCTCGACTTGATCCTTCATGGGGCTGCCTAAGCTCTTAGCAAGCTCGATGACTCCGAGATAGAGGAGATTGGATAGGAGGATCGTCGCCGTGGCAAGAGCTAAGATACGGAGAAGATAGCCCACCCGCCTATACTTCGGCGGAAGGGGACGGAGCACCGCTCGTAGCGCCTCTCTTCCCGAGGGCAAGAAAAGGGCAGGTAATAAAAAAATGCACAGCGAGATCACGACATTCGTGACCAACTGTGCATGCACTAGAGACGTAGCCTCCCACCCCTTCGTGAGCGACCCACTCAGATAGAGAAGTACGGGGGAGACAAGCAGGAGGGCGAAGGCTATCCAGCCCAGAAGGCAGAGGAGCTCCGTACGGGTCTTCATTCGTCTACCTCTTCACTATCCTCATGATCGGGATAGAGCTGACCCTTGCGGATCTTCATCGGGGAGAGGCCGAACATCCTACGGCAGAAGGCCGAGAGATAGCCCGTCGAGGAGAAGTAGTAGCGCTCTGCGATCTCAGTCAGCGACAGAGGGCTATCGACAAGATCCCTATAGACATGGCGTGCTCGCTGCTGGAGAAGCCACTTGAGTGGGGGGATGCCGAACTCATCATCGAACATACGGGTCAGCGCCGCTGGGGTCACTCGTAGCTTCTCGGCCAGCTCCTCGACATTGCGACACGAGAGATGATACTTGAAGACCTGACAGCTGAATCCCATGCGCTTGCAGTGGTAGTTCTTGAGGAAGTCCTCCTGCATGCGACGAGCATAGTTCATCCTTAGTAGCAGGAAGAGCTCCTGCAGCTTCACATCGAAGAGGCGAAGATCAGAGAGCGAATACTGGAGGTACTCAAGGATCGCACTCGTCCAGAGCTCTACCCCACGAGAGAGCGGAAGCGTGGTGAGCACCTTCTCCTGTCTCATCGTCGTGATCTGGAAGCGCTTCTTGGGTTGCTCTGGGCACTGATTAGCACAGAGGTGGATGCTCGGCTGGAAGTGGAAGACGAGACAAGTCGTATCTCCCTCCGCTTCGATATCTAGGAGCGTACCCATCGGGACAAAGATCATGCTGGAGGCAGCATAGGTCTCGGCCTCCGTCCCGCCATTGAGCGTAGTGCGGATGTTCCCCGATAGTAGGAAGATGATGAAGAAGTCCCCCTCACTCTGTAGGAGGAGGTGCTCCCCCAGAGACAAATGCTTGTGCATCGGGATGGAGAGCAGGGCGGCAGGCTGGTGCTTGAAGACAGAGTTACCTGCGAAGAGGAGTTCTTCACTTGGCTGTGGAGGCAGAGTACAAGCGGACATAGGCGAATAAACAAGCGGATGAATAAACGAATAAACAGGGCTAAGCTACAGCTCCAATAGGCCAGCGGGGATATGCAGATAGAGGCGATGACCAGCTACATCAAGCCGATCGACCAGCTCCTCTGAGATGGGGAGGACAAGCTCCTCCTCAGAGTGCGTGCGTACTCTGAGGAGGGTATTGAGCGTGGAGTCATCGATCTCTTCGATCACTCCTATAGCGGTTTCGGTCGAAGCATCATAGAGCTCATAGCCCACATAGTGCTGGAGCTCGAAGAGTTCTTCGGCTTCTTCGTCTGAGAGGTAGTCTTTATCGAGCCACACGGGACGACCCGTCAGAGCCTCGGCCTCCTCCTTCGTGGTGATGCCCGAGAAGGTGATGAGGTCGATCTCCTCCCCCTTAGCACGGAGCTTCGTCACTCGGTAGGGGATGAGCAAGCCCTGCTCCTCCAGCATGAGGAAGAGGGAGGTATCAGCTCCCTCCCATAGACCCGAGAGGTCTACGGATAGCTTAGCTGATACCTCACCCTGGATCCCGTGAGCACGCCCAAGAGTACCGATGAACTCAAAGTCCTCCTTGCTGAGCATGCTACAGACGAGAGATGTGTGCGCCTAGCGCATTGAGGCGAGCGGCTATATCCTGATAGCCTCTGTCGATCTGCTCGATATTGTTGATGATACTCGTACCCTCAGCGCTCATCGCAGCGATCAAGAGGGCGATACCAGCACGGATATCGGGTGAAGCCATCTTAGCTGCACGGAGCTGATGCGACTTCCCGAGACCGATGACCACAGCACGATGCGGGTCGCAGAGCATGATCTGAGCCCCCATGTCGATGAGCTTATCGACGAAGAAGAGGCGACTCTCAAACATCTTCTGATGGATGAGTACACTCCCCTTAGCCTGCGTAGCCGTGACGAGGAAGACGCTCAGAAGGTCGGGGGTCAGCCCAGGCCATGGAGCATCGGCTACCGTCAAGATCGATCCGTCCATGAAGGTATCGATCTCATAGCCATCGGGGTGTCGTGGGATGATCAGGTCGTCACCCTCCTCGAGGATGGTGATCCCGAGACGGCGGAAGGCCTGAGGGATGATCCCGAGATCTGGGATGCTGACATTAGTGATGCGCAGCTCCGAATTTGTCATCGCAGCCATCCCGATAAAGCTACCGATCTCGATCATATCGGGCAGCATCGTATGCTCTGCCCCATGCAGGCTCTTCACCCCTTCGATCGTGAGGCGGTTGGAGCCAATACCTTCGATATGGGCACCCATACGTACCAGTAGCTTGGAGAGCTGCTGTAGGTAGGGCTCACAGGCTGCGTTGTAGATCGTAGTCGTCCCTTCGGCCAGCACCGCTGCCATGAGGATATTAGCCGTCCCCGTGACCGATGCTTCATCGAGAAGCATGTACTTACCACGTAGCTGCGAAGCCTCTAGGATGTAGCTCTTCTTGTCGGTATCATAGACACAGCTTGCGCCGAGCTCCTGGAAGCCGATGAGGTGCGTATCCAGACGACGGCGACCGATCTTGTCTCCACCAGGCTTGGGGAAGACAGCGTAGCCAAAGCGACCAAGGAGGGCACCAGCCATCAAGATCGATCCACGCAGAGCACGTGCGCGATTGAGGAACTCCTCGCTATGCAGATAGTCGATATTGATCTCATCGGCTTGGAAGCTGTAGCTCCCATCATCACTGAGCTTGGTGACCTTCACCCCGATATGACGCAGCAAGTCGATGAGGTTGTTTACGTCGAGGATGTTGGGGATGTTGTGGATGGTCACCACCTCTGGGGTGAGGAGTACCGCAGAGATGATCTGTAGCGCTTCGTTCTTGGCGCCTTGGGGGCGAATACTGCCCTGGAGGGAGTATCCCCCTTCGATTACGTAGGATGCCATGTAGGGTCTAGTAGGAGCGTTCTATTTCTTCTTGCCCTTCTTGCTATTGATGGGCTTCTGGAGCTTGCCAGGCTTGTCGATGGTGTTGGGGTTGATGTTGAGCTTGCAGTTCTCAGGGGTGAGCAGGATCTGACCGTCTGATAGTTCGAAGAGGTCCTTGAAGATCTTGATATCTTCGACATTATCTTGGTTCCAAGTCATGTAGTCCCTCTTCATCTGCAGGGCGATGAAGTACTCCGCCGCAGCACGCTCTGGTCCCACCTCCATCTTACATACACGCTGGATCATGCCTTCGATAAAGTGTCCGTAGTAGCGGTACTTGATGAAGTGCCCTGGGTAGTCAGGCTTCTGCGACTGATGGAGGATAGCCTCCTTGGTGATCGTACCCTCAGGATAGTCGACATCGAGATCGAAGTCTGCCATGATGGCCAGATGATCCCAGTAGATCGTCTCCTTGTCTGCTCCGACCCCCTTCTCAGGTACGATAGCCTCCATAGCTCGGATGATGCTCCGAGCGCAAGCGTTACGCTCCTCACGATCCTCTATGCCCTTGCAGTGGGCGACCATATTCTGGATATGGCGGCCATACTCAGGGAGGATGATCGGAGGTAGCTGATTGTTATATTCCATGCGTCTACTTATTGGAGGCGGGACTTGATCGCTTGGGTTTCTTCCTCGAAGCCAGGCTTCTCAAGCAGGGCGAACATGTTCTTCTTGTAGGCCTCTACCCCAGGCTGATTGAAGGGGTTTACCTCGAGCATATAGCCACTGATACCGACAGCCTTCTCGAAGAAGTAGAAGAGCTGACCAATGTAGTAGGCATCGAGCTTAGGTAGGACGATGCGGATATTGGGCACACCACCATCGATATGAGCAACACGCACTCCGAGCTCAGCCATTTTATTGACTTCGTCGACGCACTTACCAGCTAGATAGTTCAGACCATCGAGATTAGCCTCGTCCTGCCCGATGCGAAGTTCGCTATTGGGCTCTGCGACGCTGATGATCGTCTCGAAGATATTGCGCTCACCCTCTTGGATCCACTGCCCCATGGAATGGAGGTCTGCAGAGAAGTCCACAGCGGCATTGAAGATCCCCTTATGCTCCTTCCCTTCACTCTCGCCATAGAGCTGCTTCCACCACTCACCGATGTAATGTAGTCGTGGGTGGAAGTTCCCCAAGATCTCGATCTTCTTGCCTTCATGGTAGAGGCTATTGCGTGCGGCAGCGTACAGAGCTGCGGGATTTTGATCGAAGGGGACGGACTCATCTACCAGAGCCTTCATCTCACGGGCACCACGGACGAGCTCACGGATATCGAAGCCTGCTACAGCGATAGGCAGTAGCCCTACGGGAGTGAGCACAGAGAAGCGTCCGCCGATATCATCGGGGATGATGAAGGTCTTGTAGCCCTCCTTGTCTGCCAGCGTACGTAGGGCACCACGAGCCTTGTCGGTGACGGCGATGATACGCTGACGAGCCTCCTCTCTACCGACCTGCTTCTCTAGAAGAGCCTTGAGGATGCGGAAGGCGATAGCGGGCTCCGTGGTCGTACCACTCTTGGAGATATTGATCAGACCGAAGCGCTTGTCTTGCAGGAAGTCCACGAGCTCGCTGAGATAGTCTTCACCGATATTGTGCCCTGCGAAGATGACCTGAGGGGCAGAATGCTCCCGACGGTAAGCCTCGAAGGAGGGTGTCAGAGCCTCGATGACTGCACGAGCACCGAGATAGCTTCCCCCGATACCGATGCTGACGACATAGTCACAGCGCTGCTGAAGGTCACGTGCGGCCTCCTCGATAGCAGAGAAGTCGGCATCGGTGATCTCATTGGGGAGGTTGATCCACCCGAGGAAGTCATTTCCCAGCCCCGTAGCAGTGTGTAGCTGATGCTGATACTGGTCACTCTTCTCCCGCCAAGCTTCTACAGCTTCAGCAGGGACAGTGGCATAGATCCCAGAGAGGTCTAGTGTAAGAGTCTTCATTGTCTTATGCTTCTAATTTTTCCTTTAATATCTGATTGCAGACACTACTTCCTTGGTAGAGAAGGGTGCGTATATCCGAAGCTATCCTCGTAGCACCTAGTGTCTCTCACCTTAGAGTTCGTCGATAATAGACTCGACAGACTACAAGTATTCACACAAAGGTACGAAAAAGCCTCTATACCTTTTATTAAGATGGTTTTCCAAAGGAAATAATCTGCAACCAAAGATACCCATTCATGGGTCGATCAAGTGACCCATGAATGGGTCGGTCCGGTACCCCATGAATGGGTCACCAAGTGACCCCATGTATGGGGGTATTTAGGAGGGAGCTGTTCTTCTTTGTTTGCCACCACAGTCTCACCTAAAAGTTTACCCTAAGAGTGAGACACCGCCCCGCTAGATCGGCTCCAGACTAAGCTCACCTTGGGGGGAAGTCGCTTTTTCACTAACTTTGTGGATAAGAAAATGATAGGAATTTGCCCTCACCTAGCGTGGGGGTATCTTCACTTATCACCTATCAATCACAGAATACATATCCCTAGATAATGAAGTCGAGTCTCAGTGCGCTCCTCTGCGCCACTGCCTTAGCCACAGCGACCTTCGTCGCTTGTGGGACGAGCAAGCCTCGTCAAGCCAATCTCACCAGTCTCACCCCTCAGTCCGACCGCTATGTCGTGATCCTCTCGCTTGACGGCTTCCGTGCCGACTACCAAGGGCGAGCCAATACCCCCAACCTAGACCAGATGGATCGGGAGGGGCTCTCGGGGTGCTTCCGTCCCTCCTACCCCACCCTTACCTTCCCCAACCACTATGCCATGGCTACGGGGCGCTACCCCAATAACCATGGGCTCATCGGCAATGAATTCTGGGACGAGCGAGGTGCTCACTATCGTCTAGGTGACCGCAAGGCTGTCGAAGATCCTGCCTTCTACAAGGGTGAGCCACTCTGGAATGTAGCTCGACGCCATGGACTAAAGTCAGCGAGCTTCTTCTGGGTAGGTAGCGAGACTCCCATCGGAGGCCATCACCCCGACCGCTGGAAGCGATTCAACGACAAGGTCCCCTATACCGACCGAGCAGACTCCGTGATCAGCTGGCTCAGTCTCCCTCTAGCAGAGCGCCCTCGCCTCTTGATGTGGTATATCGAGGAGCCCGACCATACGGGACACCACGAGGGACCAGAATCCCCCAAGACCATCGGCATGGTCGAGAAGATGGACTCCGTCATCGGCTACTTCCGCTCCAAGCTCGCTAAGCTCCCCGTCCGAGACCAAGTAGACTTCATCCTCGTCTCTGACCACGGGATGCAGTCCTTCGACAGATCAAAGGCCGTGAATCTGGCTGATTACCTCCCCCTCGACAGCTTCGAGCATGTCGCCACAGGGCCATTTACCCACCTCTACCCTAAGAAGGGCTATACCGAGACTGCCTACAAGATCCTGAAGACCGTGCCCCATATCTCCGTCTACCGCAAGGGTGAGCTCCCAGAGCGCCTACACTTCGGTAGCAGTCCCCGTATCGGCGAACTTGTCCTCCTGGCGGACCTCGGCACGCAGATCTTCTTCAACCCTCAGGGGATCCCTGCCGACTTCCTTCGTGCAGGACATGGCTTCGACAACAAGCATCCCGAGATGTATGCGGTATTCAAGGCCGTCGGCCCCGACTTCAAGGCTGGACGCAGAGTCTCCGACCCCATCCCCAACATCACCCTCTATCCGCTCGTCTGCAAGCTCCTTGGGCTCACCCCTGGCGAGCATGATGCCGACGAGTCGCTTGCCGAGACCCTTATCAAGAGATAGCTACCCTCCCCATGATCATCGCTCAGCAAAAGCGCAAGGAGAATATCGCCGAATACCTCCTCTACATGTGGCAGGTAGAGGATCTCATCCGTGCCACGGGTGTGTCGATCGAGGGCGTAGAGGAGCATCTGCTCCCCCGCTATGAGGTCGATGAGGAGACCCGACAGACCATCCGCACTTGGTACCAAGAGCTCATCGACATGATGCGCTCCGAAGGCAAAGTGAAGTCTGGCCACTTAGACATCCACCGCATCGTACTGATGCAGCTCGAGGAGCTTCATCGCAGACTCCTCGGCAGCGCTAATGACATCGTCTACTCGGGGCTGCATCTGCAGATCCTCCCCGCCCTTATCCAGCTACGTGGTAAGGGCAACCACGAGGGGGAGAGCGATCTAGAGACCTGCTTCAATGCGCTCTATGGCTACATCACCCTCAGCCTCCAGCACAAGGAGATCAGCGAAGAGACAAAGAAGTCGATGAAGCAGATCAGTGCCCTCCTAGCCCTCCTAGCCCATCGCTACAAGATGGAGCAAGAAGGCCTCGACCTCGAGACCAATCCGAATAATTAGACCAACCCTATATGTACGAATACAAGACCGAGATAGATCAGCGACGCACCTTCGCCATCATTAGCCACCCTGACGCAGGGAAGACGACCCTCACCGAGAAGCTACTCCTCTTCGGGGGAGCTATCCATGTAGCAGGAGCCGTCAAGAGCAACAAGATCAAGAAGACCGCCACAAGTGACTGGATGGAGATCGAGAAGCAACGTGGGATCTCCGTAGCTACCTCGGTCATGGGCTTCGAGTATGCAGGCCACAAGATCAACATCCTTGATACTCCAGGTCACCAAGACTTCGCAGAAGATACCTTCCGCACACTTACCGCTGTCGATAGCGTCATCATCGTCATCGACAGCGCCAAGGGGGTAGAGACCCAGACCCGCCGACTCATGGAGGTCTGTCGTATGCGTAAGACCCCCGTCATGGTCTTCATCAATAAGCTTGACCGTGAGGGACAGGATCCCTTTGACCTGCTGGATGAGATCGAGCGAGAGCTCCAGATCCATGTGCGCCCCCTCTCCTGGCCTATCGATATGGGACAGCGCTTCCGTGGCGTGTACAACATCCACGAGGGAGCGCTCAACCTCTTCACCCCAGACAAGCAGCGCATCACCGAGAGTGTCACCATCACCGACCTGACCTCTCCCGAGCTCGAGGAGCATATCACCCCCGAGCAGGCCGAGAAGCTACGTACCGACCTCGAGCTAGTAGACGGTGTCTATCCCACCTTCGATCGGGAGGAATACCTAGCAGGGGAGATCGCCCCCGTCTTCTTTGGTTCGGCGCTCAACAACTTCGGGGTGCAGGAGCTCCTCAACTGCTTCATCGAGATCGCTCCCTCCCCACGACCTGTACGAGCCGAAGAGCGTGAAGTCTCCCCCTACGAGCCTGCCTTCACGGGCTTCGTCTTCAAGATACACGCCAACATGGACCCCAACCACCGTAGCTGTATCGCCTTCATCAAGATCTGCTCGGGTCGCTTTGAGCGCAATGCCAACTACAAGCATATCCGCCTAGGGAAGACAATGAAGTTCAATAGCCCCACCGCCTTCATGGCCCAGCGCAAGGAGACGGTAGATGAGGCCTTCGCAGGTGACATCATCGGGCTCCCCGACACGGGTAACTTCCGTATCGGCGACACCATCACTGCCGGAGAGGATCTGCACTTCAAGGGACTGCCCAGCTTCTCACCAGAGCTCTTCAAGTACATCGAGAATCAGGATCCGATGAAGACCAAGCAGCTAGCCAAGGGGATCGAACAGCTGATGGGCGAGGGTGTAGCACAGCTCTTCGTCAATCAGTTCAATGGTCGCAAGATCATCGGCACTGTGGGTCAGCTCCAGTTCGAAGTCATCCAGTACCGTCTGCTCCACGAATATGGGGCGGCTTGTCGCTGGGAGCCAATCAATCTCTACAAGGCATGCTGGATCGAGAGCGATGATCCTGCAGAGCTAGAGAACTTCAAGAAGCGTAAGTCGCAGTTCATGGCCAAGGATATCTCTGGGCGTGATGTCTACCTAGCCGACTCAGGCTATGTACTCTCCATGGCGCAGCAAGACTTCCCTAAGATCCGATTCCACTTCACCTCGGAGTTCGGTCAGTAAGTATATATTCTCTCAATTACTAACATACTAATGAAGAAGATCAAGCAAGCAGCTTCCCTAGTCCTAGCAGCCCTCCTCTCGGTAGGTGCTGTGAGTGCCCAAGGGAAGGCCAAGAGCAAGCAGTCAGCTAAGAGCTTTCTCATCGAAACCCCGACCCCTAAGCGTCCCGCAGGACAGCGTGATGTCGTAGGGCTCCGTCATGCCCCGATGCCTGTAGTGCGTGTGGGCTTCATCGGCCTTGGGATGCGTGGTCCCAGTGCTGTAGAGCGCTTCACTCACCTAGAGGGGGTAGAGATCAAGGCCCTCTGTGACCTCCATCCTGAGCGTGTAGAGAAGACCCAGGAGATCCTCACCCGTAGGGGCTTCCCCAAGGCTGCTGCTTATAGCGGTAGCGAGGAAGCATGGAAGGAGCTCTGTGACCGCCCTGATATCGACCTCGTCTATATCGTCTCCGACTGGGCACGCCATGCTCCGATGATGATCTACGCGATGGAGAAGGGCAAGCACGTGGCTTGTGAAGTCCCCGCTGTGACTACCCTCAAGGAAGCGTGGGATGTCATCAACACCGCCGAGCGCACCCAGCGTCACTGCATGATGCTTGAGAACTGTGTGTATGACTTCTTCGAACTCACGACGCTCAACATGGCACAGCATGGCCTCTTCGGAGACGTGCTCAGTGCTAAGGGTGCGTACATCCACAATCTCGAGCCCTTCTGGAAGGCCTACGAAGGGGACTGGCGACTACAGTACAACCTCAAGCATCGTGGTGATGTCTACGCTACCCATGGCCTTGGTCCCGCCTGCTGGGCGCTCGACATCCATCGTGGCGACCGCATGGAGTACCTCACCTCTATGGATGTACCTGCTACCTCCCTCCCCCGCTTCTTGACCCGTGAGCGTGGTATGACTGACCCCGAGGTCAAGAACGGTGAGATGACGCAGACCCTCATCAAGACCGCTAAGGGTAAGACCATATATCTCGAGCACAACGTGACCTCCTATCGCCCCTATGACCGTATGTATCAGATCATCGGGACCGATGGCTTTGCTAACAAGTACCCCGTCGAAGGCTATGCGCTCCGCCCCACAGAGCAGAACAAGCAGGCTGTCCCCAATCATGAGGACCTCAAGAGCCATGATTTCGTCAGCGAGAAGACCATGAAGCAGCTCATGGAGAAGTACGAGCATCCCATCCAGAAGGAGATCGCAGAGAAGGCTAAGGAAGTCGGTGGTCACGGCGGGATGGACTTCATCATGGACTACCGTCTGATCTACTGCCTGCGCAATGGACTTCCCCTCGATATGGATGTCTACGACCTAGCCGAATGGTCCACGATCGGAGATCTGACCCGCATTTCTCTGGAGCATAACTCCGCTCCCGTGGCTGTACCAGACTTCACCCGTGGTGCCTGGCAGCGCATCAAGGGACTACAGCTTCACTTCGCTAAGTAGTAGCCTCACATAGCAAGCCCCGACAAGTACCTCATCGAGGTCACTTGTCGGGGCTTGCTGTATCCGCTTGGGATCAATGAGGCCAGAGGTAGAAGTCCTGCCAATCGGTGATGATATGGAGGACTAATCCCACAGCGATGACCCGTATCCACCACGGCCATCCGAGCCGTCTATAGGGGAGGAAGAGCAGGAGGACATAGACCACGATCATCGGATACGAATGGAGGAGATGCGTACCCACACTACATCTATTGGGGTCGAAGATGGGACGGGCTAAGAGATGATCTACATCGATGGCCATTGTCGCCAGAAGGAGGAGATAGACCGTGAGCCATCGTCGCTTCGGCCAGAGGAGAGCTATCAGGATCGGGAAGAGGAAGTGTAGTCCGTAGTGGACCAAGGTACGTAGAAGCATAGGGCTAGGTGACGTAGGGCCTAAGGCTAGATAGAGTACTCCCCAAGACAAGACCTAAGAGGGCATATCTTGGGGAGTAGTAAAGGTAGAGCTAGAGGGTGTGTACTACTCGGTCGCTTCGCTCTGTCGTTCCTTCTCGAGCAGAAGAGCTAGCTTCTGCTCTACGAGATGAATATCAGCTACGAGGGCATCACGCTTACGCTCGATCTCAGAGAGGAGCGAAGAGCCTGACTTACTGCTTACATTCAGACGAGTCAGATTGCTCTCATAGGTCTGGAGTTCGCTGCGTAGACGATCCAGATGGCGCTGCATACGTGCATGCTCCGTCTGGAGCGTACCCCCCTTCCCCTCGAGATTATCTAGGGATGCGCTGTAGCCCGATAGACGGCGCTCCTCACGATGTCTGCGTAGCTTGCCATGGAGGGCATCGAGGAGCTCACGATAGGCGGCATTGATCGCTTCTCGCTCCTTGTAGGGGACAGCCCCAGCCTGCTTCCATCGTTCGTTGTAGCTATTGAGTAGCTCACGCAGGTTCTCGGGCTCTTCACCCTCGTTGATAGCGGTGAGTTCACGGATGATCTCCCGCTTGACAGCGAGGCTCTTGCGAGCTTCACTATAGACCTTATCCTTGCGTGGTGCTTCCTTCTTCTTGCGATCAAAGAAATAGTCGAAGCTTGCACGGAACTCTTCCCAGATCTTCTGACTATACTTCTGAGAGACAGAGCCCAATTCTTGCCACTCCTTCTGGAGTTCCTTGAGGGCTTCGGTGGTCTCTTCCCATGCCGTGCTGTCCTTGAGCGCAGCAGCACGCTCGATGAGTTCACGCTTCTTCTTCAGGACCTCCTCATTATGCTCATGGTTGGCCTTGAAGAACTCATTACGACGGCGGAAGAAGGCATCGATACCGGCACGGAATCGTTGGTAGATCGACTCATTGTCCTTGCGAGGTGCTCGGCCGATCTTACGCCACTCTTCCTGCAGGGATTTGATCTGCTCTACCGCCTTGTTGAAGGCCGAGTGCGAGGAGAGCGGTGCCGAAGAGAGAAGTTCTTCTACCTGGAGGCAGAGGCGCTCCTTAGCCTGGAGGTTCTCTTCCTCCGATGCCTTACGTAGGTCATGGAACTCCTGATGACGCTTGTGTTGAGCAGTGGAGAGCTGCTTGAACTCAGCATTGATCTCGGCACGGAGCTCCTTGGAGACGGGGCCGAGCTCATGCCACTGGGCGGTGAGCTCCTGTAGACGACGATAGGCAGCGATGGTATCCTTGACCTCGTCCAGATGACGAAGCTCTTCGAGGATGGCCTGCTTTGCGTCTAGGTTCTTCTTGAAGTCAAGCTGACGCAGATCATCATTGATGGCCTTGAGGTCATAGAACTGATCACGGAGCTCATAGAAACGCTTATTGAGGACAGCAGCATCCTTGGGATCAAGCTGCCCGAGGGCATTCCATTCATCACGGATGGAAGTAAATGTAGCGTAGAGGCTTCCAAATTCAGCGCCTTCTTCGTTGCTCTTGAAGAGCTCTTCGAAGCGCTGTAGGAGGGCTTCCTTCTTCACCTTATTCTCTGCATAGAGCTGCTCTAGGGCTTCCTGACGCTTCTTGTCATGCTCACGGAAGGTAGAGAGCAATCCTTCAAGTCGAAGTTCCTGTACCTCGAAGGCCTCATTCTCTGCTTTATCAGTAGGGTCGAGTCGCTCACGACGTCTGATGAATTGACCACGGATACTTTCGACAAGCTTGCGCTCTGGGAGTTCTTCTTGCTGAAGGAGTACAGCCAAGTGATCGACCAGCTCTTGGGAGCTCATCGTCTGATAGGCAGGGGTCTGGTCGGGGGCTGTAGCCGCGTCTTGTGCTGCGGGGGCAGTAGGGTCAAGCTGTGCTTGGTCTGGTGTCTGAAGGAGTTCCATAGTCATTACTCTTCGTTTTATTTAATGCTATCCCATCCCTTTTGCTTATTCGAGGAAAGCGATACAAACACTTCCCCAAGCTACAATTGGGATTAAAATCTTGCTCACTACAAAGCTAAACATTTTTTTCCTTTTACACACTACTTCTTTGAGCTCCAAACTTGATGGTCAGCGCTGGGATCTAAGGCAAGTGAAGACGACTAGGAAGAGCTGTGTCAAAGAGCCAACCTCCCTAGCTCTTAGCCGCTAGGAATATACCTACTACGAGGAAGAGGTCAGAGGCTCTAGGACCGACCCATTCATGGGGTCCTCCACCGACCCATGCATGGGTCGATCGGGTGACCCATGAATGCCTCACCTCATCGACCCATGAATGGGTAGCTGGCTGGCCGCATACAAGCTCCACGAGATCTAGACATCAAGGGGTCTTGAAGAGAGGCACCTCATCCATCACGTAGAAGCTAGGGGCGAAGCAACTAAGGCATAATTACCTCCGAGGAAGGCTATTCGTAGAATAAACGGTATTTTTGCACCAATATGGAATCAAATGGAAGAGAGGAAGAATCCCTCTATACGAAAGAGATACTAGAATTTGCAGCCATAGGTGTACAGTGCGCCTCCCTCATGGAGCAAGCCCGAGACAAAGCCGAGTTCGTCGAGCAGACGACGAAGCTCTTGCCTCAGCTCTATCTGGTGACACTTCGCCTACCCGCTTACTTCTACAGTCCCGAATCTGACTACATCGAAGAGCACATCACCGAAGAGTCTTACGAGATCGTGCGTCAGCGCCTAGCTTCGCTCCTAGGCGAAGAGGATGCCTATCTCTCGGCTCAGTCTCAGGAGATGGCCTACAGCGACACACCCATCGCAGCCTTCATCTCCGAAGGACTAGCAGATGTCTACCAGCATGTGGGGAATCTCCTCGGGATCCTACGAGACCAAAACGAAGAAGCACTACTACCAGCCGTAGGGCGCTGTCGCCACTACTTCTTCGAGTACTGGGGGCAGACGCTCCTAGAGTCACTCACCGCCCTACACCATATCTATACACTCCAGCTACAAGCACAAGATGATGACGAAGACGAGCACCAGACCTTCGACGAAGAGGGAGATGAAGCCAGCACGTACGAAGGCATCTATTGAGCCTCAGGTGGAGCCCTCTAGGACAAATCCTCAGAGGACACAACGTGCTCCACGAAGAACCACGAAGCAGGAGGCCTTCACCCCCGTCTATAGCTACCCCCCCTCCATCACCGAGGAGGAACTCATGTCCCTACCCTTGGCTCACTGTCCCGTGCCTATCACGATCATCGAGACCAAGGAAGAAGCTCGTCGCATAGCGATGCGCCTCAAACGATCGGGACGACTAGGTATAGATACCGAGACCCGCCCAAGCTTCACGGCAGGTCTTCGCTACGAAGTGTCGCTCCTACAGATAGCCACGGAGGATGAGTGCTACCTCTTCCGCCTCAACAAGATCGGCCTACCTAAGAGCCTCATCCACCTCCTCGAAGACCCCACGATCCTCAAGGTAGGTCTCAGCCTAAGGGATGACATCACTGCCCTAGGGAGACGCACCTCCTTCAGCCCCAACTCCTTCGTAGAGCTACAGAAGCTCTGTGGGGGCTATGGCATCCGTGAGCTCGGTCTACAGAAGATCTATGCCATCCTCTTCGCCGAGCGCATGAGCAAGGCACAGCGGATGAGCAACTGGGAGGATGCTCTACTCAGCCCAGCGCAGGCTCACTATGCCGCCCTTGATGCTTGGGCTTCGCTCCGCATCTACAATACATTGATGTCCAACCCCACCCCACCGCCCACCCAATTTGCACTGATCTAGATGCACTACCCTACGCTACGTCTCCTCCCTCGCAAGGAGGAATCTATCCTTCGCCTCCACCCCTGGGTATTCTCTGGGGCTATCGCTTCCTACTCTGAGCCCGTCACCGACGGCTCACTTGTCACCGTCCTCGACAGCAAGGGCAAGCCCCTAGGTACGGGGCACTTCGGTGGGGGGAGTATAGCGGTACGTCTGCTTAGCTTCGCAGGCGAAGAGATCATCGACAAGGAGTTCTACAAGGCTCGTCTACAAGCCGCCCTACGCTTACGACTAGACTGCGGGCTCGTCCGTCCTGATGGGAGCTGTGACCGCCCCAACGACACCTACCGTCTCGTCCATGGCGAGGGGGATGGTCTCCCAGGCTTGGTCATAGATGTCTATGATCGCACAGCCGTCCTACAGGCGCACAGCATGGGGATGCACGAGGCTCGTATGATGATCGCCGAAGCCCTACAAGAGGTCTATGACGAGGCAGGAGATCCCGTCGCCCCACTAGCTGGCATCTACTACAAGTCCGAGTCTACACTGCCTACCCGAGATATGCGTGAGCTGGCCTCCGATGGCTTCCTCCTAGGGCATACGGAGGCGGCTCCTATCTGGGAGAATGGACTACGCTTCATCCCCGACTGGCTCAAGGGACAGAAGACGGGCTTCTTCATCGACCAGCGAGAGAATAGAGAGCTGGTGGGTCAGTACGCTCAGGGGCGCACGGTGCTCAATGCCTTCTGCTATACGGGAGGCTTCTCCATCTATGCCCTTGGGGCAGGAGCTAAGCGTGTCGATTCGCTCGACAGCTCCTCCAAGGCGATGTACCTCACCGAGCGCCATGTCGCTCTGAACTTCGGCGAGGATTGCCCCCGCCATCGCTCTGTGACGGAGGATGCCTTCGACTATCTAGAGCAGATGCCTCAGGGCGAATATGACCTCATCATCCTTGATCCCCCAGCCTTCGCCAAGCATCGTAAGGTCCTGCGCAATGCGCTCATGGGCTACCGTAAGATCAACGGCATAGCGATCAAGAAGGCAGCCCCAGGAAGTATCATCTTCACCTTCAGTTGCTCCCAAGCGGTATCGAAGGAAGAATTCCGCCTAGCGGTCTTCACCGCAGCAGCTAGCTCAGGACGACGTGTGCGTATCCTCCACCAGCTGACACAGCCCGTCGATCATCCCATCAATATCTACCATCCCGAGGGAGAGTATCTCAAGGGGCTCGTCCTCTACGTTGAATAGCTGGGCTTACCCTAATTCATCCCCTCCAAGCCCGATCATAGAATGAAAGTCAATCACCTCATAGAGGAGAACTCTCTCCTCTGCCACTTCGTCGCCGAGATGCGCGACATACATACCCAGACCGATGCGATGCGCTTCCGTCGCAATGTAGAGCGTGTCGGCGAGATCATGTCCTATGAGCTGAGCAAGAAGCTCCACTATACATCTCGTCAGGTACAGACTCCCCTCGGTGTCGCTGAGTGTACTCAGGTCTCTGACCAGATCGTCATCGGCACGATCCTACGTGCTGGGCTGACCCTCCACCAAGGCTTCCTCAACTACTTCGACAAGGCAGAGAATGCCTTCGTCTCCGCCTATCGGAAGTACAAGGACCGTCTGAACTTCGATATCTTCATCGAGTACATCGCTTCACCCTCTCTGGAGGGGAAGACCCTCCTACTCGTCGACCCTATGCTCGCTACGGGTAGCTCCATGGAGCTCGCCTACCATGCGCTACTGACCAAGGGCAAGCCTAGCGAAGTTCATCTAGTCTCGATCATCGCTAGCCAGCAGGCCGTAGAGACGCTCTCGGCCTCCTTCCCCGAAGACAATGTCACGCTCTGGGTCGCAGCTATCGACCCCGTCCTCGATGAGCATGCCTATATCGTCCCAGGCCTAGGGGACGCTGGTGACCTAGCGTATGGCGAGAAGCTCTAAAGAACCAGATTACCTTCTCCGCTTTTGGCTCCTTGCCCTAGCACTTACCCTAGGGCTACTCCTCCTCTACTTCCTCCCATCCAACATCTTCGGCTGGGAGCCTAACAAGGTGGACCTCCTCTCCGACCTACGGCGCGAGGAGGTAGACTCGGCTCTACTCAAGCCCGAAGATCCCCTAGCACTCAGCCAGCAGGCCCGTAGCGATGACAAGGTAGTACGCCAGCGAGAGGAGATCTATCGCCAGCTAGAGGAGCAATCCAAGCAAGAACAAGAGGCCTCAGGCACGCTACGCAGTGATCTAGACTCTACGGTGAGTCCGATCAGTCGTCTAGCAGACATGAGCCCTAGACATGACGGTATGCAGCGCTTCTTCGCTCAGCTCCGTCAGCGTAGCCGACTAGGTCGCCCCGTACGTATCGCCGTCCTTGGAGACTCCTTCATCGAAGGGGATATCTTCACGGGGAGCCTACGTGGTCAGCTCCAGACACGCTACGGTGGTGCTGGAGTGGGCTGGATGCCTCTGACCTCAGAGACAGCAGGCTTCCGACGGACGATCCGCCATGAGTTCAAAGGCTGGCGGGAGTCGAGTCAGCTCCGAACCAAAGGACGCTACCCTCTACCTAGCCACTACTATACGGGCTCTGTAGGTGACTGGGTGCGCTATACCCTACCCAAGGGTGCCCAACCCTGCACAGAGGCCATCCTCTACTATCAGTCCCCACAGGGCACTTCCCTCTCCGTCTCTATTGATGGCGGAGAGCCCACGACGATTGACCTTCCTCAGAGCGAATCACTCTCAGCCTACAAGCTCAATGGTGGCTCGTTCAGCTCCATACGCTTTAGCCTCGCCTCTGGGGCATCAGGCTTCGTCTGCTATGGGGTCGGTCTTGATGGTGCCTCTGGGATCAGCGTAGACAACTTCTCTACACGAGGCAACTCAGGCCTCACCCTCCGCTCGCTCGACAGCGAGCTCAATAAAGCCTTCTGCTCCGAGCGCCCCTACGACCTCATCATCCTGCAGTATGGGCTGAACACGATCTCAGCGAAGCAGCTCGACTACTCGCACTACATCAAGCAGTTTGGCGGTGCTATCGATCACCTCAGAAGCTCAATAGGCTCCACGGAGTGCCTCCTATTAGGTGTCTCTGACCGTGGGATGAAGTCCAACGGATCTGTCATCACCATGCCTGCCGTCCGTGCCCTAGAGCAGGGACAGATCCGACTCGCTGCAGAGAAGGGGCTGGTCTTCTGGAGTACCCGAGAGGCGGTGGTCCGCCTTGGAGGGATTGGGGCACTTGCCTCACGAGGCTGGGCTGCTAAAGACTACACCCATCTCTCTCACCGAGGAGGGGATGAGTTGGCTCGCCAATTCTTAGATGCCTTCTTCCTTGAGGAAAAGTACTATGATGCGATTAAGTAGACTCAGCGGAGTCCTCATGCTCTCGCTCCTCCTACTCGGGATGGAGCCTCTCGGCGCAAGTGGACCCGTCCCAGATAATGATCCGAACTGGTATGCCCCCTCGGGCTACTTCTCTTCCCTCGTGGCTCGCCTCAAGTCTGCTGCGAAGGAGGGACATACCGTGTCGATCGTGCAGCTGGGCGACAGTCATATCCAAGCTGGATATACGACAGCTCCCCTCAGACGTAGTCTCCAGAGTAGCTACGGCAATGCGGGTAGAGGCTGGCTCGGATGGTATTCGCTCTATGGCTCCAATGCCCCAAAGGACTATCGTGTGACCTCAGCTAGCCTCGGCTGGAAACGAGAGCTCATCCTCCGCCCCGAAGGAACACACCCCATGGGGGTGGGAGGCTACGTCCTCTCTACACGTGCCTCGGGGAATTTCTCCATCGGAGTATCCGCTCAGATGAGCCCCTTCCGTCAGATGCTCCTTCTACGTACAGCTTCTTCGCACCCGCTGGGAGCCTTCCCCGTAGCCCAGCTCGCTCGTGGTCGCTTCTCCACTGGGGCGTATGTCGTCGATACCCTCAGCTGGAGTGCTCCCTTCAGCGAGGTGACACTAAGCCCGATCATGGACGAAGGAGACGAATCGGTCTATGCTGGCTGTGTCCTCCTCTCGGGCAAAGGTGGCGCCCTCGTACATGATATCGGGATCAACGGAGCAGCCTACAGACACTATGCCCTAGAGGAATATGTCGAGCAGCTCGCCCTCCTCGAGCCGGAGCTTCTCATCATCTCTATGGGAACGAACGACTGCTACAGCCGCGGCTTCCAGATGGAGACCTTCACCGAAAGCCTCGATGCGATGATGTCACTGATCAAGGCTCTCCTTCCTCGTACGAAGGTGCTCCTGACCACTCCCCCACCTAACTTCTTCCGTCAGGCAAGTACACACTACGTCACTACGGGGAAGAAGCGCCGCAAGCATCGCAAGAAGGTGACAACTATGACGTACCACTTCAACGACCATGCTCGCCGACTCTCGGCCGAGATCATGCGCCGAGCAAGGACCTATGATGTCGCAGCCTTCGACCTCTTCACAGCTATGGGCGGCGAACAAGGGATCTCCTCTTGGATCGCTGATGGCTTGATGGCTGGCGACCGAGTACACTACAGCCGTGATGGCTATGAGCGTCAAGGGCTACTCATCACAGATGCCCTACAGAGAGCTTTGGCTTCTCGCTAATCGATTTACCGACGAATGACCTTCTTTGATACAATTGACTGGGGAAGACTCCCCGAAGTCTTACGCTTCGAGCGGGAGAGTCCTATGATCTTCTCTTCGGGGCTCTTCCTCTTCTGCGCCCTCGTCTTCCTGCCGCTCTACATGCTCCTGAGGAAGACAACGACGCTGCGCATCATCTATGTCTCGCTCTTCTCGCTCTTCTTCTACTACGAGAGTAGTGGGGAGTACGTCCTAATCCTGCTCTTTGCTGCGACGATGGACTTCTTCATCGGTCGGGCGATCGGGCGGAGTGAGGACGAGGTCTACCGCAAGCGTCTTCTCATCACAAGCATCTGCGTCAATATCGGGATGCTCTCCTACTTCAAGTACTTCTACTTCCTACTTGACCTGGGGCAGATGCTTCTAGCTTCCCTTGGAATAGCTACCGAGCCAGCGATCCCACTGGAGGCACGAGACTACTTCATCCCTGCTGGTATATCCTTCTATACCTTCCAGACGCTGAGCTATACGGCGGACATCTACCGACGGGAGATCACTCCGCTGAAGCGATGGATTGATTACCTCTTCTACCTGTCGTTCTTCCCTCAGCTGGTAGCTGGACCGATCGTCCGTGCTAAGGACTTCATCCCGCAGATCTACCGCCGTCCCCAACTCCTCAAGGCGGAGTACGGCGAAGCACTGACGCTGATCCTGAGCGGGCTGGTGAAGAAGGCGATCATCGGAGACTTCATCGGGGCGAACCTCGTGGATTTGATCTTCGCCGAACCAACTCGATTTACGGGGCTGGAGAACTTATTTGCCGTCTACGGCTATGCGATGCAGATCTACTGCGACTTCTCAGGTTATTCGGATATGGCCATTGGGATCGCCCTACTCCTCGGCTTCCGGTTCAACATTAACTTCGATTCCCCCTATCAATCGGGCAATATCACGGAGTTCTGGCGACGCTGGCACATCTCCCTCTCCACTTGGCTCCGTGACTATCTCTATATTCCTCTGGGGGGCAATAGAAAAGGACAAATACGCACCTATGTCAACCTCCTAGTGACGATGCTCCTCGGTGGGCTGTGGCATGGTGCTGCCGTGCGCTTCATCCTATGGGGTGCGATCCACGGGGTAGCTCTAGCGCTGCACAAGCTCTACATGCAGATCTTCGGAGCACTGGGCTGGCGCAGGAAGGAACCCTTCAAGATCCAGCGCTTCCTCGGGCAAATTATCACGTTCCATTTGGTTTGTTTCGCTTGGATCTTCTTCCGTGCTGACTCGATGGAGACGGCTCTATCGGTGATCACACAGATCTCTGATCACTTCACCCCCGAGGTCTTCCTTCAGTTCGTCGTCGGGTATAAGAATGTCCTTCTCTTGCTCCTACTCGGCTACCTCCTGCACTTCACCTCCAAGAAGCAGGAACTACGCTTCCGTAGTTGGCTTACCGACCTGCCCTTCATCGGCCAAGTCTCCCTCTTCGTCGTGACGATCTTCCTGCTCATCCAGATCCGAAGCGCCGATGCTCAACCCTTCATCTACTTCAACTTCTAGTTCCCTCGTCACCCCATAACACATTAGCGCTGGAGCCG
>ERZ772917.255-NODE-255-length-39742-cov-5.250258_pt1 | contig 39742 bp, 33 predicted proteins | sample MGYA00511187_ERZ772917 | MGnify/ENA primary metagenome ERZ772917 (study PRJEB29015, sample SAMEA2737925) | human oral metagenome | biome: human oral; feature: human-associated habitat; material: dental | place: China | collected 2012 ...
CATGCCACCACCGGCCCCGATGCCCGCTCCCCCAATGCCGGCACCCCCGCCTCCCCGGCTGCCCGCGACGATTCCGGTTCCCGTCCCCCCTCAGCCGGTGGCGCAGAACGCGGACGCCAAGGCAGCATCGCCCGGGAACCCGGACGAGGTGCCCCTCGGCGGCCCGTCCCACTCCCCGAAACCCAAACCCTCGCCCCTGACCTCGATCAGAAACCGCGCGGGCGAGGCCGCCCTGGGCAAGTACCTGCTGTCAGCCGCGGCAGCGGTGCTGGTCTTCCTGGCCGCGGCCAGTCTCATCGCGCTGCTGTGGAGCTCGATACCTGACATCGTCAAGGTCGGGGCCGTCGGCGTGACGGGCGTTACGCTGACCGTCGTCGGGATGGGCATGATCTCCAGGGCCACGACGAACCGGCTACCGGCCGCCACACTCACCGGCATCGGCGGCGGGCTGGGGTTCGTTTCCCTGGTGGGCGCGGTTCTGCTGGGGTTGTTGCCCCCGCTGCCCGCCTTCCTCACGCTCACCGGCTGGACGATCATCCTGATCCTGGTCGCCGCGCGCACCCACCTGCCCTACATCACGATCATCACCGCGCTGGGCGGGTTGTCGACCATCGGGCTGGCCGCGGCGCAATCCCGCGTCCATCCCGAACAGTCCTTCCTGGGCCTGACAATGGTGGTGGGTTATGTGGCGGCCATCACCCTGACCACCGCCATGACCGCGCGGAAAGCGGTCGAGCAGTCCCGCTTCAGGCCCCTGTACCTGCTGTCGGCCAGCGCGATCGGGCTTCCCGCGCTGTTCATGGCACCCGTCGAGAAGGCACGGGAGATCACCGAGACCGGCACCCTCGTGGCCATGCTGGCCCTCGTGGCGCTCCTGTTCGCCCAGCTCATCCTGGTCGTGAGGGCGGGCGAAGTACCGGAGGGCGAGATCCCCGAGGACGAGACCCCCGGGACCACACCGGAGTCACCCATCGGGACCCCGACGAACCCCTGGGCACTGGCCTGGCTGGCCGCCCCGCTGCTGACAGCCATCTCGACGCTGCGTCTTACGCCGGCACCGCCTCCGCGGGTCACACCTGACTGGTTCCAGCAGCAGGACTTCACCCTGCTGGCCGTGACGCACCTGATCGTCCTTGCCTTGACGGTGGTGCCGCTGGCCTTCAAGAAGGTCGCCGCGAAGGCCGGGCCGTGGGCGGGCCACTGCCTGTTCGTCAGCGCCTTCGTGACGGTGGGCGTTCTGCTGCCCCAGCTGAGGAACGAATCCCTGGTCCTGGGTGCGCTCGTCACCGTCCTGGCCCTGACGGCACTCCCCGCGGTGCTGGCCGGCAATGCGATCCACGTGATCACCGTGCCGGCCGCGGTAGTGTTCCTGACCTGGTCCGGACACGACCCGAGCATCGACCTGGCCCTGGTGCGGCTTGGCATCCTGGCGGTGGCCGTGGCGGTCGCGCTGGCCATCGAGAAACGTCTCCCGGACAGGCCGGAACACCTCGTGACCGTCTGGCTGGTGGTGTTCCTGCTGGTGCTGCGGCTGCCCTCGGCCGTCGAGGAGCTGCTGTGGAGGCTGGGCATCGGCCCGGCCTGGGGCATCACGATCTGGGGAATCCTCACGTTGAGCGTGATCGTGGCGCTGATCGCGCTGGGGCTCAGCAGCGGGCACACGACGACTCTGCCCCTGCTCTCCGGCAAGCTGTTCGGGCAGCGGGCACACCTGGTCGACGAACCCACGGCCGGCACGGTGTCCTTGACCCCGTCGTCGCCGGTACCAATGATCCTGAACCTCGGCGCGGCCGGTCTGCTGCAGTACGTGGTCCACGCCGCCACCGGCTGGTCACTGGTGCCGTGGCTGCCCGTGACCCACCCGACTTGGGCCTTCCTGACCCACGAGCTGGTGCTGATCCCCTTCGTGCTCGCGGTGGGCTGCGCGGTGGTGTGGATGATGTGGCCGATGGCGCGGCACCCGTGGCACGGCGTAACCACCGGCATCACCTTCACCCTCTCCCTGCTCGGGATGAACACCCTCCTGACGGCGACGAACGTAGACTCCGCGACGAGCAGCGCCACCCTCATCATCGCCGGCGCCCTCAGCATCGTCGCGGGTTTCCGCGCCCACGCCACGGCCATGCGCCTGTACGGGCTGGTGCTGGTGATGCTGATGGTGCTCAAACTCGCGGTGATCGACATGTCCGGGCAGAACTCCATCACCCGCATCCTGTCGCTGCTGGTGGCGGGTGCGATCTGCTTCGCCCTGTCCGTGGCCTACAGCCGGCTGAGCGCCCACCTGAGCAGCACATCGGAGAAACCGGAGGATTCCGACTAGCCGTGCCCAGGATTTGCGCGGTTGTGCAGCACTCAAACCCGATTTTCCGCCGAAAACGGGGTTTTCGGCGGTTGAGTGCTGCGCAACCGGGATTGTCCTGGCGTGATCACCACACGTCGATGGACCACGGGTAGACCGGGATGCCCTCCTCCGTGGCCATGCCATCCAGCCGGCAGGGCACGACGCTGCTGCCCCGGTACTCGGGGGTGCAGGAGTAGCCGTCGGCCCTGTGTTCATTGACGAGTTGTTCGACCCGCTCGTCGTGGAGGTCCTTGCGTTCGACGACGGAGGCGGGCACGAAGACCCGGTTCATGGGCATCTCCTGCCCGCCGAAACGGAGCGGAACCAGATACAGCGGCGTTAGTTTCCCCTCGGCGGCCAGGGCCTCGGCCTTCAAGACGGAGTCGACCGCCGTGAAGTCGAGCCCCTTGGCCCACCTCTTGCCCAGCCATTCGAGAAATCCCATCATCACCTCCGTCTGCGCGCGCCCCGTGCTCCCCGTCCGCGCGCCATGGACCAGTTCCCCTTCAACCACAGTAACCAGTCGACGGCTCCAGCACCCCGAAACGTGCCCCGGGTCGTCCGAAAGGCCGACAGGCAAGCCGTCACGACCCCGGTTCCCCGCCTGCCGGAAGTGAATTTCTTCACCGATCTTCCCCGCATGACTTCGGGGATCACTAGGCTTGATACAGCGGGTGCCACAGGCGACGCCCGAAAATGAAAGGCATCAGCATGCAGACAACGGAGGTAGCCAACAGAATCAGGGGAGATTCGACCGCCAGGGCGGCGCCCACCCGGTTGGAGTTCATCCACGGGCCGGCGGCGCTCGACGGTGTGGCGCCGCAACCCACCAGGAACGACGGGCCCCGGGATCGGTCCCGCCGAGGTGGTTCGTTGAGCATCGCGCCCGCTTCCGCCGCGCGGGATACCCCGGGCTGGCCCGAGGCCGTGATGAAGGTCACCCCCGGTTCGGGACGGCGCGCCCACCTGGTGGGCCGTCCCGAGGGGTGCGAGGTAACCGTCGTCTGCGACCGGGGCGAGCGAATCGAAAGGGCAACGGTGCCCGCCGACTCGTGGCCCACCCGCATCATCGACCTGGGGGTCGCGGAAGTCTGCATCGACGACCGTGGGATGTTCCGCACGAGCCCCGGCCTGGCGTCCGACATCGAGAATCTGGTGCACAGCGGCGTGCAGGTGGTGATCGCCACGGAGGACGCCGAGGACGAGTTCAATCTCGTGGCGCGCCTCAGCCATCTGAAACCTCAGCTGCTGCTGCATCACACGATGCCCCCCGAGGAGGTGTGGCACACGGTCCGGTCGCAGACCGGCAACGCCCTGGACGTTCACCGGGCGATGATCGAGTCCCTTTGCGGATGTCACCCCATCCTGGTGCACCTCTTCCTGGCGGCGCTGTGCCACACCAGGAACGGCGAGCTGGTCTCGGCGGCGACCGTCATCGATTCGCTGGCCGACGCGATAACCCACGTCGTGAGCACCCAGTTCCCCCGGTCCCACGATCAGGCGATGTTCCTCCTGTGCCTCGCGCTGCGCGGGGACCAAGTGGCCACGGTGAATGTCGACCGGGTGCTGGAGAGCACCGGCCTGGGTACCCATTACGCCCGGCGCATGGTGCTGGCCATCTCTTCGGAACCGGTTCCCCCGGAATTGGATGCCGCCTTGTGGCCGCGTCTGCGAACACACCTCGACGCCGATACCTTCGACACCGCCCGGCGTGCCCTGATGCCCCTGCTGAATGATGGCGTGGTGGACGAGGTGCACCACCTCGGGCTGCTCGAACTGTTCACCGGAGACACGGATTCCTGTTTGACACCGGAAGTCGCGGATGTGATCCGTCGGGTGGCCGATGCGGCCGATACCTGCGGGAGAAGCCACATCATGCGCGCCCTGCCGCGATTCCTCGAGGACGAATCGGCGGGAAAAGCCGCCACACGACTGGCCGCGATATGTTCTGACCTTGATCTGACGGCGCTCGGGGCCGCGCTGGAGGTGCTCGATGCCGCGGATGCCGTGTCCGAGGCGGCTTACGACGTGCTGTCTCCCCTGGTCGCCCTGGAACACCCGGTCCTGTCCGCGCATCTGGCGGAAAAGGCCCTTGGAACACTTGCCCCGGATGATCCCCGAACCGCGACGGCGGCTCTCTCGTGGATCATGACCTCACCGGCGACCACATGTGCCGAACCCGAACGTCGTTGGTGCACGCTCCGGCGTATCGTCGCCATGGCGCACGGCGATCATCCATCGGCCCCCGTCATACGGGCGGGCATGGCAGTTCTTCACGCATTCACCCGGCGCTCCGCGGGCGCCCAGCTGCGCGAACTGGTCGCGCACCAGGGTTTGTCCCCGGGCGGGTTGCCGCTCATGGCCTGCTGCCTCGCGGGGCTGGCCACGTGCCTGAACAACATGACGGACGAGGCCGCGATGTGGTGCTGGAGGGCACGATCGTTCGCCAGCACCCGCAGGGCCGAACGCGCCTGGGTGCTCATCGTTCACTCGCTGGTCGCCTTCCACCGCCGGGACACGAAGCTGGCCAGCGAGTTGCTCGCGCGCGTGGCCGAGACCACCACGGCCATGCGGGCCTCCACCGTCGGGCGGTTCTGCGAACTCGCGACACACTACCTGCGCAAGGACCCCGGCGATTCGGAGCGGCCCACTCTGCCCGACGAGGATGCCCACGCCGTTCTCCGCGTGTTCGCCACCTACTGCGCCGCAAACCTGGACCGCCGCACGGGCAGCGTCCAACTTGCCATCGACAAGCACTTCGCCACCGGCCGGGCCCTGGCTTCGGCGAATCTCACGAACCCCTTCATCCTGGACTGGCGACAGCAACTCAGAACCATATTCGTTTCCTGCCACGAGGACGCGATGGCGGAATGCCTCCGAAACGACATCTGCGCCACGGAGAAGTCGTGGCGCTCCATGAACGATCTTTCGAATGCACCCAACCATTGCGAAGGCATCCCCCCGGGCGCCGGGAAGGAGCCCCGGAGGCTCAGCGTCAGCGAGCGGAAGGTCGCCGAGCAGGTGGCCGCGGGATGCACCAATGCGCAGGCCGCCGCGGCGTTGTTCCTGAGCAAACGTACGGTGGACACCCATCTGAGAAACATCTATCGCCGCCTCGGGATATCCAACAGATCCGAACTGACCGAGTTCTTCAAAAACAACTATCGCGAACAAGAATGAACTCCGCGCGCAGCAATGCTCGCCAAACAATCGAACAGCGAACCCTGATCAGCAACCTCGAGGGGCGGCATCACAGGGCCGTAGCGACAGTGCCTACCGGGGAGGGGAGGCCGCTCCCCGGAACATGTCCGGGTGGAGGAGGGAGCTCCCTCCTCCACCCGGACATGGGCGAGACAATCGATGGATCGTTGACCGCGCGTTCGCAGTTCTTCCTACTTCACGCGCTGACCCCGCCACTTGAAGGTGATAGCGGCCAGGACAGCACCCACGACCGTCCAAACGCCCAGCACGATCGCCACCATGCCAAGGTCCCAGGTGCCACCCGGCTCGGCCGAGGCCAAGAACTCCGGCAGGAACACGAAGCGCAGGCCCTTGGCCATCCACAGCAGAGGGAAGGCGTAGCCGATGTAGGCCAGCGCGGCAGGGATCATCGACAGGGGGAAGAAGACCCCGGAGATGATCTGCAGGATCAGGAATGGAGGAGTGGCCGCCCCGGCAGCGGCTCGGGCGTTGGGGATCAGTGCCGTGTACGCGATGCCTGCCAAGGAGCAGGAACTCACCCCGAGCAGGACCACCCATACGAGGGTGAACCAGCGTGTGGCGTCGGACGGCATGGGCAGGTGGTAGAGAACCATCCCCAGGACCATCAGGATGATGACCTCGAGTATCGTCGTGACGAGCGCCTTCACCGTGATCCCGATGAAATAGGCGCCCCGCGGCATCGGGGATGCGGCCAGCCTGCGAATGAGGCCCTCTTCCCGATCGAGGGTGATGCTGATCGCCAGCGACTGGAAAGTGGTGCTCATCACACCAACGGCGATCATCCCGGAAATGAACAGCAGTCGATAGTCGACATCAGTACCGGGCACCTTTTGATTGAACACGGCGCCGAAAACAAGCATCATCATCACCGGAAGAGCCATGTTGAACAGCATCGACTGCCAGTCCCGGAAGAAGGCCACCAACTCAACACGCACTCGCGTCAAACTCGCCGAAACCAGTCCCGGAATCTGCTTTTGCGTTACGGCGCCAATTGCACGCGCCTCCGGTGCCTGCGTCGTCTCGCTCATCAGTTTTCCTTCGCTTGTTCGACCATGTTGATGTAGATCTGCTCAAGGCTCGGCTGAGTGATCTGCAGCCCGGGTATTTCTGCAATACCGTGACGTTGTGCAGCATCCAGCAACAGTCTCAGCAGCGCCGTCGGTTCATCAGTGCCATACAGGCAGCTGTGAGGCTGACTCTTCATTCTCTCCGCCAGGCTCAGCGGAACCTCGACCAAAGGATCGAGGTCGTAGGAGACCCGGTACCGGCGGCCGGTCAGCCGCGCAAGTTCGCCCAGGGTGCCGACATGCATGATCCTGCCTCGAACGATGATGCCGGCTCGCTGAGAAAGCTCTTGGGCCTCGTCCAGGTAGTGGGTGGTGAGCACGGTGGTCATTCCCGTGCCGGTGAGCAGCCGCACCAGTTCCCATGCCTCGCGCCGGGCTTCCGGGTCGAGCCCGGTGGTCGGTTCGTCCAGGAACAGGAGCCGAGGCCGGCCGACCACACCCACGGCCACGTCCAGGCGTCGGCGCTGCCCGCCTGAGAGCTTCGTGCTGAGCACCTTTGCCTTGGCGCCGAGCCCAACCATGTCGATGAGCTGACCGGTCGGGAAGGGATCAGGGTAGAACGAGGCGAAATGATCGATGATCTCGCGCACCGTGAGATCTGAGTACTTCGCCGTGCCCTGCGGCACCACCCCCACCTGGGCGCGCCACTCGCGTTCGTCGTTCTGCGGGTCGCGTCCCAGCACGCTCACCGTACCGCTGGTACGTCGCTGCGCACCCGTGAGGATGTCGATGGTGGTCGTCTTGCCGGCGCCGTTCGGACCGAGAAAGGCAAACACCTCCCCACTTTCCACTTGCAGATCGACGTCGTCGACCGCCACGAAACTCCCGTATGTTTTTCTCAGTCCACTAACGGTGATGGCACTCGACATCACCTGTCCTCCTCTCAGGGTTGTCACTGAAGCCGGGATAATGAGACGGGGCCGCTTCGCCCCGTCCATCAAACCCTCTTGTAAATTCAGGGTAGCCCGGCCCGGGATCACCCAGAAGGGTATTCCGGCGGCTTACCGACCGCCACGAGGAGGAATACGCATCTATTCGGTATGCGTAGGCGTGCCTACGCATACCGAATAGATGCGCGACGGTTCCCGGAAATCTGGACGCCCGGCATCCGCTTGCAGCCCTGCCGTCATCAACCCTTCTCGATTTTCTCGATATCAGGAGGCAGCGTGTCCCAGTCCCATTCCTTGACCCACTCCCCGTCCTTCTCCACCACACGCGACGTACCAATATCGTCAGACAACAGCCACAACACGTCGGCATCCTTCTGCCACACCACCCCCACCGGATGCGCACTCATGAGATAACGCCTATCGTCACTCCACAACACTTCACCCGCCGAATTCTTGATCACCGGATACACATTGCGTCTCCCATTGATCTCCTCCGCGAGGAACTCCGAGGTGTACCGCCCCGACGACGAGGTCCGCGTCTCCCCGTCAAGCAGCACAGCCGGATCCGGAGCAAACTGCCCCCACAACCAAACGACCAACACCGCCACCACCCCCACGGCACCAGCCCGCAAGACCCATGTCCTCGCCCTCATCGGTACAGCCACCCCTTTCCACTTCCGCCCACCACGTCACCCCGCGCATCAACGATCTCCGCGCTGTTCTCTCTCACCCAGTATGGATGCTGTAGGGGATCAGCCGGTCCGAGCGTCACGATCTCAGCAAAAGGCTTTTTTGCGATCCGTGAAGTGATGATTTCGACACGAACTGCTCATTCGTCGCACCCGGCTCAACCAGCCGCCTCCTCCCCCGATCCCGGTGGGCGTCCGCACAGCAGCGGGGCCGCCCTCCTTTCAGGGCGGCCCCGCTGAGGTTCAGCGCAGGTAGTGGCGCTGGTCGGTTTTCTTGCCCTCGTACCAGGTGCGGGCCTGTTGCGTCGACTCAAGGCGCGAGACCTCCGAGATCGGCACGTCCCACCAGCTGGAGCCGGGCGGGTTGGGGCCGTACAGGTCGGTTTCGATGTGGATCATCACCGGGCCCTCGCAGGCCACCGCCTCGGCGTAGGCCTTGCGGAACTCGTCCATGCCGTGGACCCGCAGCACCTTCAGGCCCCACGACTCCGCGTTGGCGGCGATGTCGACGGGAAGCAGGTCGCCGTCGGCGTTGTGGGGGGTTTCGCCGGTGCGGTAGCGGGTGCCGAAACGCTGCGACCCGTGGCTTTCCGACAGCGCCCCGATGGAGGCGAAGCCGTAGTTCTGCAGCAGCACGAAGATGACCTTGACCTTCTCCTGGACGATGGTCGCGAGCTCCATCGGCAGCATCTGGTAGGTGCCGTCGCCGACGATGGAGACCACCTCGGCCTCGGGCCTGGCCAGTTTCACACCCATCGCCGCGGGGATCTCGTAGCCCATGCAGGAGAAGGCGTACTCCACGTGGTACTGCTCCGGGGTGGGGGCCTGCCACAGGCACTGGAGGTCGCCGGGCATCGAACCAGCGGCGTTGATGACGACGTCCCTGTCACCCATCAGCTCGTTGAGCGCCCCGAACACCTCGGTCTGCGCGGGCAGCGGGGTCTGATCGCGGTGATAGCACTCGTGCGTGGCCTTCGCCCACTCCGCCTTCAGGCCGGCGATACGTTCGGTGTAGTCGTCGCCGACCCGGTACCCGTCGAGGGCTGCGGTCAGCGCATCCAGGGACTCGCGCGCGTCACCGACCACCATCTCGGCGCTGTGCTTGGCGGCGTCGAAGGCGGCGACGTTGATGTTGACGAACTTCACATCCGGGTTCTTGAACTGGGTGTGCGAGGCGGTGGTGAAGTCCGAATAGCGCGTCCCGATGCCGATCACGACGTCAGCCGTCTCGGCCAGGGCGTTGGCCGAGGCTGCGCCCGTCGACCCGACCCCACCGACCGCGGCCGGGTGGTCGTGGTTGATCGCGCCCTTGCCGGCCTGGGTGTCGGAGACGGGAATCCCGGTGGCGTCCGCGAAGGCCCGCAGCTGTGTCGACGCCTCCGCGTAGATCACGCCACCGCCCGCGACGACGAGGGGCTTGCGCGCCTCCCGGATGATCGCGGCGGCCCGTTCGATGGCGGCGGTCTCGGCCGGTGGGCGGCGCACGTGCCAGACCCGTCGCGCGAAGAACTCGACGGGGAAGTCGTAGGACTCGGCCTGCACGTCCTGCGGCAGGGCGATGGTCACCGCGCCCGTGTCGACCGGATCGGTCAGCACCCGCAGCCCGGCGAGCAGCGACGGGATGAGCTGCTCGGGCCGTTCGATGCGGTCGAAGAACCGCGAGACGGGACGGAAGCAGTCGGTGGCGGCGGTCATCGGCGAGACCGGGTCCTCGACCTGCTGCAGCACCGGGTCGGGGAAGCGGGTGGCGAACTGGTCGGAGGGGAACAGCAGCACCGGCAGCCGGTTCGTCGTGGCCAGGGCCGCGCCCGTGACCATGTTCAGCGACCCGGGGCCGATCGAGGAGGTGCACATCCAGGTGCTCAACCGGTTCGTGGTCTTGGCGTAGGCCGCGGCGGCGTGCACCATGCCCTGCTCGTTGCGGGGCATGATGTAGCGCATCCGCCCGCCCTCGGGGGTGGGGTCGAGGTCGTTCTGCAGCAGGGCCTGGCCGATCCCGGCGACGTTGCCGTGCCCGAAGATGCCGAAGGCGCCCGCGATGAGACGCTGCTCAATGCCGTCGCGTTCGGTGTACTGGTTGACGAGGAAGCGGACGACCGCCTGCCCGACGGTGAGACGCACTGTTGACACTGGGTTTCCTTAGTTGAGAGGGGTCATGGGGAGCCGGGGATCAACGTCCTGGGAGGCCCAGGTGTCGCGGATCCAGGTGTATGCGGGGTCGTCGGTCATCAGCCAGGTGGAGTCCTCGGCGGGCCCGGCCATGACGTTGAGGTAGTAGAGGTCGTATCCGGGAGCGGCCACCGACGGGCCGTGGTAGCCGTGCGGCATCGTCACCACGTCGCGGGAGTGCACCTCGGCGCACACGTCGATGTCGTGGCCCGAGGGGTAGATGCGCTGCAACGCCATCCCCGGCGACCCGTTCAGCCCCGGCCGCACCTCGTAGTAGTAGATCTCCTCGAGGATGCGTTCCACCTCGTTGTGTTCGTCGTGCTTGTGGGGCGGGTAGCTGGACCAGTTGCCGCCCGGGGTCAGCACCTCGCAGGCCAGCAGGTGGGAGGTCTCGAGGTCGTTGCCGAGGGCGTAGTTGTTGACCTGGCGGGAACACGGGCCCGCGCCGCGCAGGGTGGTGACCACCTCGGTGACGGGGCAGTACCGCACCGGCAGGTCGCGGGTGGCCTTCGCCGCGGGCAGCGCGAACCGCCCCCCGGATTCGCTGCGGACCGTGAACGTGGTTCCGCGCGGAATGTAGAGGTAGTCGGTGATGGCGCTCCACACCTCCTCGCGGCCGTTCAGCACGTGGGTTTCGCCGTTCACCTCAACGGCGCAGCCCCCGGACAGCGGCAGCACCAGCAGCTCGGAGACCCCGGAGGCCACCGTCTCCGATCCGCCCGCGGGCAGCGCCAGCACGCGGATGGAGCTCCACTCCCAACCGGCGCGTTCGATGCTGACGTCGGTCTCGAACTGGCCGTGGGCGGTGCTTCCCGCCTTGATCACGTGGGTTTCGTTGTCCATTTTTCCTCCTCAGTGCCGGATTCTGCTGACGACCGGGACGACCTGCGGGTTGGCCGCCATCAGGCGCTCCACCTCGTCGATACGCGGCATGGCGGTGGAGCATTCCAGCCGTGACGCGACGATGGCGCCCGCCGCCGACGCGAAGGCGAACGTCCTTGCCAGGTCCCAGCCCTGCAGCAGGCCGTGGCACACGGCCCCGCCGAAGCCGTCGCCCGCGCCGAGCCCGTTGCGGACCCGGACGCTCGTGACGGGCACGTAGACCCGCTCCGTCGCGGTGCGCACCAGGGTTCCCATCATTCCCTGCTTCACGACGGCCACTTCCACCCCGCGTTCCAGCAGCGCGAGGGCTGCGGCGTCCGGGTCGGTCTCGCCGACCGCGATCCGGCACTCCTCCAGGTTCCCGATCGCCACGTCGACGTGTTCGAGGGCCTGCTGGACCTGCGCGGTCGCCTCCTGTTCGCTGGGCCAGAAACGCGCCCGGTAGTCGAGGTCGAGGACGCTCATGCCGTTGCCGTGGTGGCGTCGCAGCGCCTCGTGGTTGGCCGACCGCGACGGCTCCACCGACAGACCGCTGACGGTCAGCCACAGGATGCGGGCCGTGGCGACCTCGTCGGGCAGGTCGTCGACGCCGATCTCCAGGTCGGGGGTGGTGGGCTGGCGGTAGAAGAACAACGGGAAGTTGTCGGGCGGGAAGACCTCGCAGAAGGTGACGGGGGTGTTGAACGCCGGGTTCACCACGACGTGTCGGGCGTCCACGCCCAGCCGGGTCAGCTCGGAGCGGATGAACCGGCCGAAGGGGTCGTCGCCGACCCCGGTGACGCAGGCGACGGAATGCCCCATGCGGGCCGCGGCGACGGCCACGTTCGCGGACGAGCCGCCGAGGAACTTGCCGAACCGGGTGACGTCCTCCAGGTGGGTGTTCATCTCCAGGGGGTACAGGTCGACCCCGCACCTGCCGATGGTGCAGACGTCGAGTACCGGCTCATCCACGGTGATGACTCCTTGATTTCGGGGATGGCTCCTCAAGGTCGGGGATTGCTCCAGTCTGCCCACACCAAGGACCCCAGTCAACCTATGTCAGGACATTACTTTCCGTTCATTGCGCTGCAACATGCCTCTGGCTTGTATGATCATTCAAAACCGTCGCCTACCTGTCACGCCGAAACAAAGCATGTTCCGGCCCCGAGGACCGCATCATGGAACCGACCTACGAACCGGAGATCACGCTGGACCGCGATTCCCAGGTCCCCCTGTACCAGCAGATCGCGAAACCGATCGAGACCGCGATCCTGTCCGGGGCGCTACCCGCGGGGGCGATGATCGAGGACGAGGTGTCGATGGCGAGCCGCCTGGACGTGGCCCGTCCCACGGCCCGCCGGGCGTTGCAGGAACTGGCCTCGCGGGGATTGTTGACGCGCCGCCGCGGGGTGGGCACCCGCGTCACCCCACCCCACGTGCACCGCCCCATGAAGCTGTCCTCCCTGAACGACGACCTAGCCGAGGCCGGGTTCTCCCCCACCACCCGGGTGCTCTCCTACGAGGTGCGCGAGGCATCGCCGGAAGAGGCCGAGAAACTCAGCATCCCCCGGGGTGAGGGGCTGTTGGCGGTGCGTCGCCTCCGCTACGCCGACGACCACCCCCTGGCTCTGATGACGAACCTAATTCCCCTCGACATCGCACCGACCTGGCAGGAACTCGGCGAGAGCGGCCTCTACCGCTGCCTGGCGGCGCGCGGCGTCGAGGTGACCTCTGCCCGGCAGGTGATCGGCGCCCGCGGGGCGAGCGCGAAGGAGGCCGAGGACCTGGGCGAGGAGGAGGGGGCGCCGCTGCTGACGATGGAGCGCACCGGCTACGCCTCCGACGGGCGGGTGGTCGAGTTCGGCCAGCACGTCTACCGCCCGAGCCTGTACTCCTTCCACTTCTCACTGTTCACGTCCTGAGGTCGGGCGCGCCACGGGGGCAACGGCGCCTCTCGAGGCGAGACGTCTCACATTTTCTTCCCGAACGGTACAGAACCGTTCAAATAATTGACCAAATTCCAGGCGCTCACCCACGCACGCCACTCTTCCCGGGAAAGACCCTTGTCAGACGCGGGTTTCGGACCCTCCCGCAACCTCTCCCCGCACATATGACCCCCACGAGGGTCTACTTCTGGCCAGCCGGTCAATACCCCCTGCCCAGCGACAAGTTTAAGGAATTGGCGCGAAAAACCACTTATAGCCAAGAAGGCAGTGCGCCTCTATCCAAGCCGAGTTAGAGCTATTGCACCCGGAATTTTTCGTGCTTAAGCTGATATCAACTTCAGCGCGCAGAGAAGTAACAAGAAAGCAAAACAAGAAAACTCCTGAGAGAAAGGACATCATCATGCAGAACAAGTACGACGACCAGATCCTCGACAACCTCGCCGAACTCAGCGACACTGAAATCGAAGAACTTCTCGGGGCCGGGTGGGGGTCTATCTTCAGTTTCACTCATGAATGTAACACCAATACAATGACACAACTCTTCACCTGCTGCTTCTGAACCTCAATCTTCGGCTGGGGGCAAAGTTTGCCCCCAGCCCACTTCCACATCTTTTTAAACAAACCCTCTCCTGAAGCTCAAAAGGATTTTCAATGAAGCAGATTCATTCCGCACTGGCAGCCTGGATGTCAGAAAAGGCGGGTTGCTATCCTTGGCTGAAGCTCTGCTTCCCCCAGGTGGCGGACTGCGGCGACCACACATGGGTTGCCCCCGTGCAGCACGGATCCCTGGAAAATCGTGCCGCTGCTTCACGCTACTATCGTCGGGCCGGACAGTTGCTGGGCATCACCTATTTGGTGAATCTCACCGATCTGCATCATGAGAATATCATCGCAACGGCGACCCAGCCTATCCCAGTAGATCTCGAGGTCATCATGAGCGTACTTCCAAGAGTTCCGGAAGACCAACCTGATGCTTCCAATACAACGCTACGACAAACCACGTCATCCCCTACCTCGACTGGTCTAATCCCCCTGGGTACCAGCTTTAAAGAACTCGGCGGCGACATCAGCGGGCTCGCAGCCAATGGCCTACGAGCCCGCCATCGCACTCTTGATCGACAGGGACGATCCGACATGCGCTACATCCATACGATCGCTGAGATCACTCCGGTAAATCATCTTCCCACCTTGGAAAACAATCCAATTCTCGCCGCAAACTACGTCGATGAAATCGTCGAAGGTTTTGCCTTGACTCTGCAAATTACAATGAAGCATCGCAATGACCTAGAAACATTCATCTGCAACAATGCCAGCAATCTCCATGTACGGGTTCTCGCGCGCATGTCTAATGACTACGCAACGGTCCTAGCCGGACTGTCTCGGGTTGGACACAACACAAATCCTGAACAACTCTTTTCCATACTGCGTCGCAACTCAGTTGGCCTCGCGGAGAGCATGGTGGATTCGAAGGAGGAGCAGCTGCGCACATGGGCCATCCCGCATTTCTGGGCAATCGCCAGCGAAACCACCATTCGCGACCCCTGGGGCAGACCAACAGGGAGGCTCCACGTGGCGCCCATCGCCCAAACAACCGCAAAGATCAGGGCGATCACGGAGACCGATATCAACCGCCATATTTCCCTGATCCGGATGACATTCCACAAGCCGGAAGAAGTCATCCTCCCGCTGGACCCACGCCTCGCCACACAAGATGCCGGCTCATTTGAGGAATTCGAGCGGATCCACCTGCAAGCTCAAACCGTGACCGGCGCCGACGGCAGCGTCAACTGGCAAGTGCTGGCCGTGGATGAAAGAGAGCAGCTGGCCGTGCAGCCTTTGCTCGGCGGGCTGTACCGGGGCATTGCCAGAGTGGCCGAACTCCTCACGACCATCCCCCATCGCGATGCGCAATGCCATCAGCTGGCAACATCCCTCCTGCGCACGCTGCAACTGGAAACCGACACCATGGTAAACGACTCCGGCGCTTCGTTAAGTTATTACCATGGCCCAGCGAGCTGCCTTGCAGCCGCCCACCGGCGCAGCCAAGCGTTCGGATTTTCCGCCCCGTGGCTGCGGCATCACTACGACCGCTTCCTCACAACAGTTGAGAGCATCACCCCGGATGACATCAAACCCGGAGCGCTGTTGGATGTCATGGAGGGCCCGGCCGGGCTCATCATCGCGCTGCGTCACCACAGCGATGTCCGCATCCGCGAGCTGTGCCACCGGCTGGGTCTCCTGCTGACGGATGCCGCATCTGAGGGTTGGGGCTCGAAGAAGGTGTGCGCGCTGTCGCGGAACGCCAGCTTCGCCCACGACGCGGGCGGCATGGGAACTGCCGTGTTGATCGCCGCTGGAATGGGATCCGATCCTGACATGGTGGACAGCTGGAGAGCTGCCTGGGAGTTCGAGAACACCTTCAAGCTTGAAGAGGGCTGGAACGACGCCAGATCCCCTGGTGATAATCACTCGACCCAGTGGTGCCACGGCCTGGCGGGCATAGCCCTGGCGCGCACCGTGTGGCTCCAGACCATCGAAGACAGCGCGTTCCTTCGCTCCGTCGTCACCCCGGACGAGGTCGCACGGATCCGCGCCGACCTGGAGGAGGCCGCCGACCTTCTCGTGCGGGACTTGGAAAAATCCGGTTCGCCCAGCCTCTGCCACGGCGTGGCGGGCGGCGCGCTAGTTCTCGATCTGGCCGGAAGGCAGCTCCGAAGGCCGGATTGGCGCGAAACGGCAAGTGATCTCGTCGCCCGAGGGGGCGCCACGCTGTCCCGCTGCCCCTGGATGTGGGGGAAACATGACGTCCGGGACTTCGGCATCATGACAGGTCCCGGACGGTGGCGTCGGACCGCTCCTGCCGGGCCTGGAACACATCGGTGGTACGGCAGGTACGGCAGAGAATCGTCCTGCAACAGAGCGAACAGGACTGCCTGCTGGCCTGCTAATCCATGATCCTCGGCAACATGGAGCTGCGGGTTTCCCCCGGGGATCTGCGCGACTGGCAGCCCTTCTGACGGGCACCTCGTTCGCCATCCGCTCCTTCGGCCTGCAACACGGTTCCGACCAGTTCGAGGAAAAATACACCCACCGCCTGTTCACGGGGCTGTTCTCCCAACGTCTGTCCTACTTCGCCGGCCAATCGGTGGGAGCGATCGCCGAGAAACTCAGCCTGAGGTTCGTCCTCAAGGACGCTCTGGTGAAATCGATCCTGCCCTCGGTGCTCTCGGTGCTGTCGTTGCTGCTGACGCTCACCTACCTGATCCTGGTGTCACCGCCCCTGGCCAGCCTGCTCGTGGTCGGCTCGACGGCCTACTTCCTGGTGAGCCTGTTCCTGACCCGCCGTCAGATGGACGCGAGCCAGACCCACGTCCAGGCGCAGGTGAACATGAGCGGCGAGACGCAGGCCACCCTCAACAACATCGACGCGGTGAAGGCAACCGGCACCGAAGAGCACCACATCCAACGCTGGGCCACGCTGAACCAGAAGGTGAGCGAGGAGTACAAGCGGGTCATCCGGTGGAACAGCCTGACCAGCGGCGTGCAGTCCGGATACACCACCATCATGCTGGTGCTCGTGGTCGCCGCCGGCCTGTGGCTGGCCTCGGGCGGGCAGATCGCCCTCGCCGACATCGTGCTCTTCCAGACCGGGATGGCGCTGTTCACCGGCGCGGTCTCCGAGACCCAGGGCGTGGTGCAGCAGATCGCCAACGTCGCGGTGTACCAGGACAAGCAGGCCGACCTGTTCCACACATCGCCCTCCTACGGCACACTCGAACCGGCCGGAGAGCCGGGACGGATCGAGGCCCGGTCGCTCTCGTTCGGCTACCCCGGAAGCGTGGCGGTGTGCAACGGAGTCGACCTCCAGGTCAGCCCCGGGGAGAAGGTGGCGGTGTTCGGCCCGTCGGGAACTGGAAAATCCACCCTGCTGTACGTCCTGCTGAGATTGAACGACTTCTCCGGGCTCCTCAGGGTGGGAAATACCACCTTCCGTGACACCACGGGGGTGCTCTTCCCCAAGATGACGCTCGTGGAAGGAACGGTTCGTGACAACCTCGTGCTCGGTAACGACCGCGACATTGACGACGCCGAGCTGCTCCAGGTGCTGCGCGACGTCAACCTGGAACAGACGATCGAACGGCTCCCGGCAAAACTGGGATCGCGAGTCCAAGCAGGCGGTCGCAACTTCTCCACCGGCCAGGCCCAGCGGTTGCTGATGGCTCGAGCGCTGGTGCGGGGAAGCCAGTTCCTGTTCCTCGACGAGGCACTCAGCAGCCTGGACGAGGAGAACCGGCGCCACATCTATCGACACGTGGTCCTGGGAGAGCGTTACCGCAACGTCACCATGGTGATGGTGAGTCATGATCCCTCCCTCATCGACTACTGCGACACGGCCTGGTTCATGTTAGATCGGGAAACCTTCGAGAAAATACCCGGCGGCGGGGCACGTGCCGGATCGATCACCGGGTCGCCCCCGGCGCCGGCCACTCCCCGGCGAGCCCTAAAGGAACCGGAGGACCTGCTCCGCAGCCTCACAGCAGACATGCACTCCTGGCAGAACCAACACTGATCCCACCCACACCCACGCACCACTAGAGGCCATCATCTGGTTGACCGCATGAACCAACCCCGCAAAACACCTTGTCGCGCCGCCGTGCATGGCCTTCCTGACGGACACCACGGTCACAAGTTGCGGCGAAAAGACGCCCGGAAGCTAGTCAATGGTGCACTGTTGCGCCGCCTGAGGCCTTCCTAGCCTTGATACCGAGATCGAACACAACCCGTTCGGACACACCGCGACACAGAGGAGAAGGACATGCTCACTCGCAGGATTTCAGCCATCGTCGGAACTCTCTTGACGCTGCTGACCCTGGTCGGAACCTCCACCACTGCCCATGCAACAGAAACCACCGATCCAACAGCAGCGACTCCGAGCAATCTCTGCGAAATACTGTCGGGCTGCCCCTGGTCTCGCTGACTTGTCCGATAAGAACCGATTTCGAGAAGGACATGTCATGCAATCAATGATTCTCACACACTGGGGGAATGTAGAGTATTCTGCCCGCATTCCCCGCTGGCTCAGATTTGGAACGCTCTTTGTGATTCTCGTTGCTATGGCGAGTGACATCAATTACATGCGACAGGCCCCGTGGGATTCATTGACCGTATGGTTTCTGCTCGAGATCACCCTCACATACACAGCAATCGCGGTTTCCCTTTTCTCCGCCCAAGCCTCAGTCATCCTGCTTACGCTGAACATGGGAGTAACGTTTGCAACTCAGCGCCCAGCTTTGCCTCTCATCGCTGCTTGCATTATCGCTTTGGTCATATCCGCTCTGTGCCATTACTGGCTGATAATTACACACTGCCTCGCAACCCTGATCTGGGCAAGTGTCGTCGCTTGGGTGGTGGAGATTGCGGATATGAGCAACCCGGTCGCATTCTGGTGGCTGGCCATCTGGTTGATGATAGCCGCCACCCTCATAGGTTTGGCGATTCGATTTCTCGTCATCCGTACCGCAAAGGTTCATACGGAGCTCCGAAGGATCGAGGCCCAGCAGGAGACGATCCGGAAGGAGGAGCGCCACGACCTCGCGCGTGAACTGCACGATGTGGTGGCCCACCACATCACGGTCATCACGATGCAGGTCATGGCCCGACGCAATTCGCACGACCCGGATCAGCTTCGCGAGACCCTCGGGATCATTGATGATTCGGCACGAGAGGCGCTGTCCGAGCTGCGGGCCCTTCTCGATGTCCTGCGATCCGACGAGGACGACGACGGCGACATCCGCTCGCTGTCCGACAAGATCGTCACCGGCCCCAGCGTGGGTGATCAGGTCGCACAGCGAGTGGACTCGTTGACCGAGGTCGGAATCCGGGTTCACAAGCAGTCGGTGGATCCGCGCATCGAATCTCTGCCCTTCTCCCTCAAGACCACCTGCGCCCGAATCGTGCAGGAATCAGCCACCAACATCCTCAAGCACGCCCGCCACGGAGCACGCTGCTCCATCGTTGTGAGACTCGACCCAACAGAGGTGGTCATCATGATCACCAACAACCGCATCAAACCCCACGATCCTTCCAGGTCCAGTGGATACGGCCTCACCGGCCTGCGTGAAAGGGTCGCCGCGGTCGGAGGGAGCTATACCGCCGGACAGCAGGACGACAAGTGGGTGGTGGAAGCCCATATCCCCGTCCACAACACAGGACGCACCACGCCATCGTCAAAGAAATGGAACGCAATCCAATCCGAGACCTCAGAGACCAAACAATCTGCCATGAAAGAAAAGGAAATATCATGATGTTTACCCAAACCACTCGCCCCTCGGCGGCCGGATACACGCCACCCGCCCCGCAGATGCCACCGACCGCACAACCCCAGCAGTTCGCGGTCGAGACCCAGGGCGTCACGAAACGGTACGGGCGCCAGACCGTCGTCAACCAGCTCAATCTTGCCGTTCCCAGCGGGGGTGTCTACGGTTTCCTCGGTCCGAACGGCGCCGGTAAATCCACCACCATGAAGATGCTTCTGGGACTGGCAAAACCCACCACGGGCGAGGTGCGCGTTTTCGGCCGGGATCTGCGCGCGAACAGGGCGGACATCCTGCCCAGGATCGGTTCTCTCATCGAGGGCCCCGCGTTCTACCCGCACCTCACGGGAGCCCAGAACCTCCGCATCGTCGCCGACTACCTCTCGTGCGACAAGAGCTCCGTCGATGCCGTCCTCGACATCGTGGGACTCACCGACGCAGCCGGCAAACGCGCTCGGCAGTACTCGCTGGGTATGAAACAGCGCCTCGGCATCGCGATGGCCCTGATCTCCGGCCCCGAGCTGCTCTTGCTGGACGAGCCGACCAATGGCCTGGACCCCGCCGGTGTGGCCGAGATCCGCAACCTGATAGTGCGGCTCGCCCACGACCGCGGCATCACCGTCATGGTCTCCTCCCACCTGCTCTCCGAGATCGAGCAGATGGCCGACATCGTCGGCATCATCCAATCCGGTCACCTCCGCTATCAGGGCCCCCTGTCGGGTCTGCGAGACCAGGGGCAGCTCGTGATGAAGGTATCCCCCGTGAACGCTGCCGTGGCTCATCTGGAGGCTCTGGGTCTGCGTCCCCAGAGCGCCGGCGACGAGATCATTCTTCCGCCGCTGCGCGACGATCTGATCGCCGAGGCGGTGGCCCGACTGGTGGGCGCCGGGGTGCGCATCGCACGGGTCGAGCTGCGACGCAAGAGCCTCGAGGAAGCCTTCCTCGAGCTCACGGAAACTCCTGTCGTCATGCCCACCGCACCGCAGACAACCGGAAGGAGGGGACGAGCATGAGCACCCTCGCACTCGAGATCCGTAAACACTATAAGAGCAAGCTACTTGTCTTCGTCCTTGGAATCGCATTCATCGAAGCAGTGTGGTTGGCGGGGGTCATCATGGTTTCGGCTTCCCGTTCCCCGCAAGGAGTCCAAGCGCTCAAGACATTCTCCCTGTATAACTATATGAGCATGCAGTGGTTGCTGCTCGGGCCGACCATCGCCTTCCTCGCCTCCCGTATCGCTGGCGTCGACCAGGAGGGTCGCATGGGGCAGGTGTTCCGGGCCCTGGGGGAGTCGCCGCGTCGGCAGTTCATGACCAAGCTGGCGCTGCTCACGGGGCTGGGAACTCTCATCAGCATGATCATGCTGATATCCGCCGTCTTCGTCGGGACGCAGGCAGGCCTGCTGGATTCACCGTCCTACGCGGCAGTCTTCTGGCTGATCATCGCTCTCACCATCGTGAGTGTATTCGCGATCAGCGCCGTACAGCTGGCCCTGAGCAACCTGTTCGATGGTTCCTCGGCCGGGGTGATCATAGGCGTCGTCGGAACGTTGATCACGTCTCTGGCAGGGATAGCCCTCAAGATGCCCGTGATCGGCTGGCTGCTGCCCTGGGGCCTGCTGATGGCCGGTTCGCCTCTTGAAACTCTCACACCCAGGAACTCCGCTGGCGCCGACTTCATCCTGGCCTCCAATCCTTGGCTGCTGGTTGCTCTGGCCGCCGCCGTCGCGCTGGCCTGGGCCCTCGTGTCGGCCAGGCTCATCATACGCAAGGAGGAAAACGCATGACCACGAATGCCACAGCAACCGCTATCGCTGCGCCGCGTCGTCGCATCGGCCTCGCCGCGGCTTGGCGGATCGAACGTACCAAGATCCGCACCTCGTGGTTCTTGATCGGAACCGTGATACTCGCCGCCTTCGCCCAAATCTTGGGGGCGTGGAACTACACCACCAACCTGTCCGCATTCCAGGAGCAGGGGATCACGTGGGTTGCGATTTGGGCGCAGGGTGGGATCATGGTCACCACCGTCTTCATGCCCCTGCTCTACGTCGTGTTCCTGGCCCACGCCGAATCGCTCGAATACCAGACGCGCGGCTGGCAGCGAATGGTCTCGATCGACCGGATCGTTCCCGCCATGCTCGGCAAGACGCTCGTCGCTCTCGAGCTGGCTCTCATCGGCATGGCTGTCTACTACGTGGCCGCCGCGATCACCGGCCTGCTCCTTGGCTTCAACCCTGCCGACCCCACCGGACCGGGCATCCTCCTCCCGTGGGGGTTGTGCGGCGCACTGGGGGCCTGGGCCATCGGAACGGTCACCATGATGCTGGCCACGTGGTTCCGCACATTCGCCGCCCTCTCGGCGGCCGGATTGGGGGCCATCATCATCGGCATGGTGCTCACCTCGGTGGTTCCGTCACTCGCCTCGGGCTACCCCTTCACCCTCATCACCTTCGGCATGGGAGCCAGGGCAGCGTCACAGGAAGAGACGTTCACCTCTCCCATCACCATGACCGGCACGGCGATCGTCTGTTTGATCTGGGTGGCGCTGAGCGTCGTGGTGACCATTTCCAGGATCCGTCGCCGAGAGTGGTGAGAAAAACATAAAATCCTTACATGGCAGACATCACCGTCCTCATTGTCGATGATCAACCGCTCATGCTGCATGCGCTGCAGACGTTCATCGAGAATGAGGACGGTGTGTCCGTTGCGGGGACCGCGGAGGACGGGGAAGCCGCCGTCGAGGCCGCGAAATCCCTCCAGCCGGATCTTGTTCTCATGGACATCAAGATGCCTCGACTCAACGGGATCGAGGCCACCCGGAAAATCGTCTCGGAGATTCCGGGAACCCGGGTGCTCGCGCTGACCACGTTCTCCACACTGGACTACGTCGTTCCGGCGCTTCGTGCCGGAGCAGCCGGTTACCTGGTGAAGGACGCCCGTCCCGACGAGATCCTCGCGGCCATCAGGAACGCAATGGACGACAGCCTCCCCCTGTCCCCGTCCGTGGTGCGCCTCATGGCGCGGCAGGTGATCGGAGGCGCCCTCGACACCCAGGCCGTCACCGGGGCGACCGCGACGGAGGTGGGGCTCGCTCCCCGCGAGATCTCGGTGCTCCAGTTCTTGGGAAACGGGCTGAGCAACCGCGAGATAGCCAAGAAGATGTACATCTCGGAGGGGTCGGTCAAGGCCTACCTGGCCAACGCCTGTACCAAGCTCGGGGTTCGAGACCGCCTCCAGGCGGTGATCCGGGGGTTCGAACTGGGCATCGTCAGCCCCCGCCTGTCAGCCGGCGAGTAACCAACGACCACACAGGACCCGCAACACCCCAGCCACCAAAGTGCTTTGTCATTACAAGTGCTTGACTTGGTGTTGCCATTGGGGTTGACTTGGTTCGGCGACGGCGATGACGCTGCCGCCACCCCCGAGAAGGAGCCTGAAGTCCATGACTGACATCGAATACACGCCAGGACCTCTCCTGGACGCCGCCCGCAACACCCCGACGGCGCTCTGGAACGATTCCTCCGACCTGGACGAGCTGCGCCAGTCCATCTCGTACGGCGGCGTCGGCGCCACCTGCAACCCGGTCATCGCCTACACCACCATCAAGAAGCACCTCGACGTGTGGGCGCCGCGCATCCAGGCCATCGCCGACGCGAACCCCACCTGGGGCGAGTCGGAGATCGGCTGGAAGGCCGTCAAGGACATGTCGCAGGAGGCCGCGAAACTCCTGGAGCCCATCTTCGAGGAGCACAAGGGACGCAACGGCCGCCTGTCGGTGCAGACCGACCCGCGTTTCCACCGCGACGCCAAGAAACTCGCCGACCAGGCCGAGGAGTTCCACAACCTGGCCCGCAACATCGTGGTGAAGATCCCCGCCACCAAGACCGGCCTTGAGGCCATCGAGGACGCCACCTCGCGCGGCGTCTCGATCAACGTCACCGTGTCCTTCTCCGTGCCGCAGGCCGTGCAGGCCGCCGAGGCCATCGAACGCGGCCTGAAGGCCCGTGAGGCCGCCGGGCACGACACCTCCGAGATGGGACCGGTCGTCACGATCATGGTGGGCCGTCTCGACGACTGGCTGAAGCATGTCGTGGCCCGCGACGGTATCTTCATCGATCCGTCGGCCCTCGAATGGGCGGGCATCGCCGCCATGAAGCGCGCCTACCAGATCTTCCAGGAGCGCGGCTACCGCGCCCGCGTGCTCGCGGCCGCCTTCCGCAACGTCAACCAGTGGGCCGAGTTCGTCGGCGGCGACGTGGTGGTCTCCCCGCCCTTCAAGTGGCAGAAGATCATCGCCGATTCCGGCTACACCGCCCGCGAGCGCATCGCCGATCCCGTCGACCCGCACTACATCGCCGAGCTGGAGCGCATCCCGGACTTCGTCCGCGCCTACGAGCCCGACGGCATGACCGTCGAGGAGTTCGAGGAGTTCGGCCCCACCCGCAAGACGCTGCGCCAGTTCCTGGCCGCCGACGCGGACCTCGACGCCCTGGTGCGCGACATCATCGTCCCCGCGCCCTGACCCAGTCCCCGGAACAAACCGGTTTGCTGGCCTTGTACCCGGTTTGCTGGACCTGTTGCTGTTTGCCTGCGCTGTAGCGCAGGCAAACGTGAATACGCCCAGCAAACCGGCATTAGGGCCAGCAAACCGGCCTCCACGCCCAGCAGGCATCTCACTCCAAGGAAGGAAACCACATGCTGCGCATAGCAGTGATAGGCGCGGGGCGCATCGGCAAGGTCCATGCCGCCACCGTCGCCGCCCATCCCCAGGCCCGGCTCGTGCTGGTCTGCGACCCGTTCATCGAGGCCGCGAAGGCCCTCGCCGAACCCCTCGGGGCGCGCGCCTCAGCCGACGCCGCCGAAGCCTTCTCCGCCGACGACGTGGACGCGGTCGTCATCGGCTCCCCCACCCCCCTGCACGCCGAGCACGTCCTGGCGGCCGCCCGCGCGGGCAAGGCCGCGCTGTGCGAGAAGCCCGTCGCGTCCTCCGTCGAGGCGGCCCGCGCCCTCGCCGACGAGCTCGCGACCTTCGAGCACCCGCCGGTGATGGTCGGTTTCCAGCGCCGCTACGACCCCTCCATCGCGAAGGCCCAGCAGCTCGCCGCCGAGGGCCGGATCGGGCGTATCGAGCAGCTCACCATCGTCTCCCGCGACCCCGCCCCGCCGTCGGCGGAGTACCTGGCGCAGTCGGGGGGCGTGTTCAAGGACATGACCATCCACGACTTCGACGAGGCCCGGTTCTTCCTGGGTGAGATCGTCTCCGTCAACGCCATCGGGCAGAAACTCGACCCGGCGCTGGCCAACGTCGACGACTTCGACGGCGCCGTCACGACCCTGCGGGCCGCCAGCGGCGCGGTCGCGATCATCAAGAACACCCGCCACTGCGCCAGCGGCTACGACCAGAAGGTGGAGGTCTTCGGATCCGAGGGCGAGGTCGTCGCGGAGAACCTGCGTGCGACATCGGTCCAGGTCAACGACGCCACAGGATCGGCCCAGCAGGAGGTCTACCTCGACTTCTTCCTGGAGCGTTACGCCGACGCCTACCGCGACGAACTCACGGCCTTCATCGACGCCGTGAACAACGACTCCCCCGTGACCCCGACCGTCGAGGACGGCGTGGCCGCGCTGGTACTGGCCGAGGCCGCAGAACGTTCCGCCCGCAGCGGGCAGACCGTGAAGGTGACGAAATGAGGATCGCAGGAGCCCCGATCTCGTGGGGCGTGTGTGAGGTGCCGGGCTGGGGTTTCCAGATGAACCCCGACCGGGTGCTCTCCGAGATGGTGGAGCTGGGGTTGACGGCCACGGAGTTCGGCCCGCAGGGCTGGCTGCCCGTCGAACCGGAGGCACGCGCGGCCGCGGTGAAGGCGCACGGCCTGACCCCCGTGGGCGCGTTCTTCCTGGCCGTGATGCACGACCCCGACCACGACCCGATCCCCGCCGTCAAGGCGGAGCTGGAGGCGTTCCGCGTCGCGGGCGGGTCGGTGCTGGTGCTGGCCTGCGACTCGGGTCGCGAGGGCTACGACGACCGTCCCGTCCTCGACGAGCAGGGCTGGGCGACGCTGTACCGCAACCTGGACCGGATCGCCGAGGTGTGTGCCGCCTCCGGTGTGACGGCGTGCGTGCACCCGCACTGGGGCACCATGATCCAGAACGCCGACGAGGTGGAGCGGATCCTCGACGAGACCGGCGTCGGGCTGTGCCTCGACACGGGACACCTGATGGCGGGCGGCGCGGACCCGGTGGACATCGTGCGCCGCCACCCGGAGCGGGTCGCGATCGTGCACGCGAAGGACGTCCACAAGGAGCTCACCGACAAGCTCCTGACCGGGGAACTCACCTGGAGCGAAGGCATCAGGGCAGAGATGTTCGCCCCCATCGGTGACGGCGACGTGGACTTCGCCACCATCGTCTCCCTGCTGAACGGGGTGGGTTTCGACGGCTACTGGGTGCTGGAGCAGGACATCATGCTCGACGAGGACCCCGCCCCCGGCGAGGGCCCCATCCACAACGCCCGCAGGTCCTTCGAGGCGTTGAAGTCCTTGGCTGGCTGAACGCCTCCACACCCTTTCCAAGCTGGTTGAACCAGCACGTGAGCGCCCCTCTCTTCTGAAGCCGGTTGAGCCGGGACGCGAGCACCCCTTCCTGAAGCTGGTTGAGCCGGGCCGCGACGAAGGAACGGCCCGTGTCGAAACCACCCGACCACGAGTCCTCGGACACGCGCAAGAGGTTTCGACACGGCCTGCTCGCTGACGCTCGCAGGCCGGCTCAACCAACTTCAAATGGGCAAAACCGGTTGGGCCGGGCCGTAGAGCGAGCGGCCCGGCCCGGTCATTTTTCCCGGTGCTCAACCCGACCCAAAAATCTGATATCATTTTGACATCACGAAGAAGGAGTCGACATGACCACCAACGTTCCACTTCCCTCCACTCCGGATGTCGACGTGCAGGAGCGCCGCGCCTGGACCATGCCCGGGCCCATCGGCCTGCTGGGAATCGTCGTGGCCGTCGGGTTGATCGCCCTCGGGATTCACCAGACCCAGGCCGAGAACCTGCCCCTGGGGCCGATCCTCATCGGGGTCGGAGCAGTGCTGCTGGCCGTCCTCGCCTCCGGGCTGTGCATCCTCAGCCCCGGTGAGGCGAAGGTGCTGGAGTTCCTCGGTTCCTACATCGGCACCGTCCGTAAACCCGGCCTGTGGTTCGTGGTCCCGTTCGTCGTCCAGAAGAAGGTCTCGGTGAAGGTCCACAACTTCGAGACCCACGAACTGAAGGTCAACGACGCCGACGGCAACCCGATCAACATCGCCGCCATCGTCGTGTGGCAGGTGGCCGACACCGCCCAGGCCAAGTACGCCGTCGAGGACCACATCGACTTCGTGCGCGTCCAGTCCGAGGCGGCGCTGCGGCACATCGCGATGAGCCACCCCTACGACAACCAGGACACCACGATCACGCTGCGCGGCGACACCGAGGTGATCGCCAAGGAGATGGCCGACGAGGTGGCGGCGCGAATCGCGCTGGCCGGGCTGCGCGTCGTCGAGACCCGGATCTCGTCGCTGGCCTACGCCTCCGAGATCGCGCAGGCGATGCTGCAGCGCCAGCAGGCCGCCGCCATCATCGCGGCCCGCGAGAAGATCGTCGAGGGCGCGGTCTCCATGGTCCAGGACGCCCTCAACCAGCTCGAGGCCGCCGACGTCGTGGTCCTCGACGACGAGCGCCGCGCCGCGATGGTCTCCAACCTCCTGGTGGTGCTGTGCGGCGACTCGCGGGCGACACCCATAGTCAACGCGGGATCGCTGTATCAGTGACCCCGAGATCCGCGGATCGGCCGGAGCGCAAACAGGTGCTGCTCCGGCTCGATCCATCCGTGCACACGGCCTTGGCGCGCTGGGCCGCCGACGACCTGCGGTCGGTGAACGCGCAGATCGAGTACCTGCTCCGCGACGCCCTGAAGCGGGCCGGCCGCCTGCCGGGCGACGCCGCTCCCATGCGCCGCCCCGGCCGCCCCCGAAATCGGAACCCGGCTGACGCCCCTCCCGAAGCTGGTTGAGCCGGCTTCCACGCCCACGAAGCCAGATCTGTTTCACGGTCGCACGGGGTTCACCCGCGTAGGATCGAGACAGGTAGAGGAAAGGGGCAGGTGTGGAACGCAGGCGGATGGGCAGCAGCGGGGTCTCGGTCTCAACGCTGGCGCTGGGGACGATGACCTTCGGGGCGGAATCCCCGGCCGAGGAATCCTTGGCGATGCTGGACACCTACGCGGAGGCGGGCGGCAATTTCATTGACACCGCCGACGTCTACGCCGATGGCGTTTCCGAGGAGATCGTCGGCGAGTGGCTCCGCTCCCGGCCGCAGGAGATCACCCGAGAGATGGTACTGGCGACGAAGGGGCGTTTCCCCACGTCGGCGCTCGGCGGGTCGCTCGGGGCGTCGCGGCGGCACCTGCGTCGCGCGCTCACCGAGAGCCTGCGCCGTCTGCGGGTGGATCACGTCGACCTCTACATCGTGCACTCCTGGGATCCCATCACCCCGGTCGAGGAGACCATGGACTTCCTGGACCGGGCGGTCAGTGACGGCCTGATCGGCTACGGGGGCATCTCCAACTACCTGGGATGGCAGGTTCAGCGGGCCGTGCGGGCCTGCGACGCGCGGGGACTGCGCCGCCCCGTCATGCTGCAGCCCTCGTACTCGCTGCTGCGCCGCGAGGCCGAGTGGGAGATGCTGCCCTCGGCTGCCGACGCGGGACTGGGCGTGATGGCGTGGTCGCCGCTGGCGGGTGGCTGGCTGACGGGCAAGTACTCCCGGGGCGGCGTCCCGGCGGGTGCCACCCGGCTGGGCGAGAACCCGCAGCGCGGCATCGAGGCCTACGACCGGATCGCCCGCGACGAGCGCACGTGGGAGATCCTCGACGCCCTCCGGCAGGTCGCCGCCGACAACGACACCACCCCGGCGAACGTCGCACTGGCCTGGGTGGTCGCGCAACCCGGCATCACCACCGCGATCCTCGGAGCCCGCACCGTCGAGCAGTTGCGGGCGAACCTGGCCGCGGCATCACTCACCCTCGCGCCGGAGCACCTGGCCGATCTGACCGCCATCTCCATCCCGCGGACCGGCCCGTGGCCGTACGGCCCCGACGGCGTGGCCCAGCGGTCGCGGGGAGTCGACGAGGGATAGCTCCCCGAGGCCGGTTGAACCGGGCCGCGAGCCCCATCCCGAAGCCGGTTGAGCCAGCACGTGAGCGCCAGCGAACGGCTGAGTCGAAACCCCCGGCACCCAAAGGCCAGACCCCGACCACGGTCACCATGGTTTCGACACGACCAGCTCCTTCGTCGCGGGTCGGCTCAACCAACTTCCGCACCCTCAGGCCGCAGGACACCGAGGAGCACCAGGACCAGCAGCAGCTGCACGACGCCCATGCCGCCCCACAGCGCGTGGGGCCACATGAAGCTGTCCAGCACCAGGCATTCGCCCGCGATCCACCCGGTCATCACCGTCCCGGCGAGCGCATGCCCCAGCGGAAGCCATCGCCTCATCCGCAGATGGACGACGGCGGCGGCCCATTGGAAACCGCCGACGACGACCCCGAGGAGCAGGGCGGCCAGGACGTACCGGCCCGCGAACACCGTGTCGTCGAGCAGCGGGGCGAACCACTGCGGCGCGACCAGCAGCTCAACCGCCCCGAGCAGCGTCGAGAGAATCTGGAAGACGGCGATCCCCAACAGGCACCCCTGAACGACCCTCACGGCCGTCTCCTCCCCCTCGCCCGGCCGGCACCCACCGAGTGGGTTCTCCGGAAATGCTCCAGATGGAGGTCCAGCAGGCGCTGCGCCTCGGGTTCCCTGCCGGGCTCCTCCGCCGCCACCAGGATCGCCAGGATCGGCCCCCAGAAGGCCAGGGCGAGCGCCTCCGGGTCGGCGGGACGGAACTTTCCCTTGCGGATGAGCTCGGCGAAAACGGCCGCCTGGAAGGCCAGCGGACGTTCCACGGTCAGTTCGCGCAGCAGCCGCGCGGCCTCCGGGGTGCGGTACTGCTCGAGGGTGAGCACGCGCCGCGCGGCGACGATTCCCGGGTCGTGCAACCAGACGTCCAGGAATCCGGCCGCGGCGGCTCCCAACTGTTCGAGGGTGATCATCTCGTAGACGGGCACCGCATTCTGCGGGTCACCCAGCGGCACGCCGAAACGCCTCGCCACCGCCATCAGGCGTTCGTCGATGCGCGCCAGCACCGCGTCGAGCACGGCCTGTTTGCTGCTGAAATGGTTGTAGACGGAACTCTCCTTGATGCCCACCGCAGTGGCGAGATCGCGCACGGAGGTGCCCGCGAATCCGTCGATGGCGAAACGCTCCTGTGCGACGTCCAGCAGGGCGGATCGGGTGTCGCGACGCATGAATCAACTCCTGGCCTCTGGATGCGGTTCCGGCACTGGCAGTTCCTTCGTCGCAGCCCGGCTCAACCAGCTCCGAGAGGACGGTCCCACACAACCTTTGACTAACACTTGTTAGTTTAATGTGCAGAGGGTGCACAACATCCACAACCGCAATCCGTGAGACGAAACCGGGCCGGGCGCCCCGAAGGACCCACCCGACCCGGTTGCAGAAAGGACAGAGGAGTTGGATCAGCCGGCATCACCAGCAATCGGGGAGTCGTGCCAGACCACCACCGACCACGGCTGCACCTGTGTCTCGCCGTCGAGGATCATTCCCTCACCCTCGGGCCAGGAGTTGTCGGCGGGTTCGGCCCAGGCCCCGGTGTCGATCAGCCGCCGCCACACCCTTCCCTCGGCGGGGACCGGCGCGTTGAACCCGACCTCCGCGTCGGCCATGTTGATCATCATGAGGAAGTTGTCTCCGGGCGAGTTGATGTAGACGCTGAGCGCCCGGTCCCCGTCCTGCGGATGCTCCTCCAGCGACGGGGTGTGGAACAGGTAGGACACGTCGCGATCGTCGGGCACCAGGTCGCCGTAGTACTTCTGCTGCAACGTTTCGTGCCGTTGCCGCAGGTTCGCCAGGAACCTGGTGAACCGGAACAACCCGTTGACGCCCGGTTCCGTCTCGAAGGTCCCGAGGTTGTCGTGGTACGACGCATCCGTCACGCCGGGCGCCACCGGCACCTGCTGCGGGGCGTTGGTGGGGATCATGGCGTAGTTGTTCCACATCGCCACCGAGTCGATCTCCCACGGGTTGTTGTTGCCGTTCTGGGTACGACCGAACTCGTCGCCCGCGACGAACATCGGCACCCCGCGCGACAGGTACAGGATGGTCAGGAAGTTGCGGATCCGCTGCCGCCGCAGCTCCCGCGACCCCCCGGAGTCCCACGACAGGTTGCCGTCCGAACCGCCATCGGAGGGGCCGAACGGGTAGGGCTGGCCGTTGTTCTTCTCCTGATAGCTGACCAGGTCGGCCATGTTGAAGCCGTCGTGGGCGTCGATGAAATTGATGGTCTTCTGGGGTCCGCCGTTGTCGGCGAAGTGCTCGTGGTCACCGTTGACGACGTCCAGGAACTCGATGGTGTTGCCGTCGCCCTTGGCGAAACGACGCACCGCGTCACGGTAGCGACCATTCCACTCGGCCCAGCCCTGCGGGAAGTTTCCGACCTCGTATCCCCACAGGTCCCATGCCTCCGCGATGACCTCGATGTGCTTTTCCTCGGCGAACTCGGCGATGGCGGTCAACAGCGGATGGTCGGTGAAGAAGCGTTTCTGGTTGTCCCAGTCCTCGCGGTCGGCGTCGTTCGGTTTGCGGCCGAGCACCGTCGCCAAGTCGAACCGGAAGCCGTCGGCCCCCATCTCGACGGTCCAGTGCTCGAGCGAGTCGAGCACCAGCTGCTGGGCCACGGGTGAGGAATAGTTGAGCTGGTTGGAGGTGCCCGTCGCGCCGTCAACCAGCGCGTGTGACGCCGTCATCACGTAGTACTCCGCCGCGGCGAACCCTCCAAGAGAGGTGAATCCGACGGTGTTCGGGTCGCCGCCCCAGTTGCCGCCCTCCGCGGTGTGGTTGTAGACGACGTCCAGGTACACCTCCAGCCCGGCCTCATGGAAGGCGGCCACCATCTGCTGGAACTCGCGCGTCGGCCCGCCCAGCGACTTGTCGTAGGCGTATTTGCGGTTGGGAGCGAAGAACGACAGGGTCATGTAACCCCACGAGTTCGTGTGTCCCTCGCGTGCGGATTCGGACTGGTTGGTCTCGTGGATGGGCAGCAGTTCCAGGGTGGTGATACCGAGGGCCTTCAGGTAGGGCGCCATCATCCCGACGCCCCGGTAGGTGCCCAGGTACTCCTCGGGTATGTTCACCACGTCCTCGAAACCCGGTTCCCTGCTGAGCAGCGTGCCGAGTTCGACGATGGAGGGGTGCCCGACCAGCTGCGAGACCGAGGCCTCGTAGATGGCGGCCTTCTCGCCGGGCAGCTTCGGTTTGGTGAAGGCCGGGCTGGTGGGTCGCAGGATCACACCCTTGGGGGCGATGTGAGCGGTGTCGGCCTCGCGGCGGGGCGCGCCCCGGTAGTCGTCCGGGCCGGTGCCGAAGGCGCCGCCGTCGAGCCCGGTCTCCAGGATCGCGTCGGAGTAGACGGTGTGGGTGATCTCCCGGGCGTAGGGGTCGAACATCACCTTGTTGGGGTTGAAACGGTTGCCGTGCTCGTCGATGTCGGTGATGAAACCGGCTGAGCTGCCGGGCCTCCATGCGGGGTCCCAGGGCCAGTTCCCACCCCAGACGCGGAAACCGTACAGGTCGCACTCGGAGACACCGCGCACGCGGGCCCGCCAGACCCCGTCGGGGCCCTCCGACATCAGGAAGGATACGGCGGAGTCGGCCCCCAGGGCCTGGGGGAAGAAGTCAAGCTGAACCCGGCTGGCATCGGGGGCGTAGACCGCGAAGGTGGCACCATCGTCGGTGAGGTGTGCACCGAGCGGCCACTCGGCGTGCCCCCAGTTCTCGGGCTGCACAGGAGCCATACAGGAAACGTCCATGTGAGACATCATTACATGCGGCTCCGACGGTTTCGGACACTCAGGCCCGAAATCCCCTCGGATCGGGCCGGCCACGCACACCGACGTCCCACCTCTGGACGCGGTCACCCCCTGAGCCGCTAGAGTTGTGCGTGGTTTTCCATAGAAAGGCTTGCGCGTATGAGCGACCAGTATCCACCCCAGCAACCTGGTTTCCAACCTCAGGGTGGGCCAACGTCCCCCAACCCGTATGACCCGTCGAGTCAGCAGGCCTCACAGCCCTACGGCCAGCCGACGCCCCACCCCTCCTACGGCCAGCCGGCCGCACAGCCCTACGGCCAGCAGGCCCCCAGCCCCTACGGCCAGCCCGCCGCACAGCCCTACGGCCAGCAGGCCCCCAGCCCCTACGGCCAACCGGCCGCACAGCCCTACGGTCAGCCGACGCTGCAGCCCTACGGTCAGCCGGCGGGTCCCTACGGCCCCAGCGGCCCCCAGCGCCCCGGCGCCGCCACCGGGGCCTCCGTGCTCGGAATCGTCAGCGGCAGCCTCGGCATCATCGCCGGTTTCATCTACATCGCCGCCATTTCCGCCATCCAGGCCGTGGCCAGTGCGCTCGGAGCCAACGGAGGGTTGACGATACTTCTCAGCTACGTCCAGGCCTTCGGCACCTTCATTGCCGCCGTCGCCCTTCTGGTGGGTGGCATCATGTTCCTCAAGGGCAAGGGCTACCCCGTGCTGCTCTACGGCGCCTTCGGACAGGCCGCTCTGGTCATGCTCGGCTTGATCAGCAGCCTGATGAACAAGTACGCCAACACCAACGGGATCACCTACCTTGGCCCCATCATCGGCTTGGGTCTGGCCGGTTTCACCATCTACCTGATGTTCACGCCAGCGGCGAAGCAGTGGAAGCAGTAGGCGATCCGAATCCAGTCTGACTTCTTTCTTGGCTGCTCCGGACCAGAGTCCGGCGCAGCCAAGAATTTTTTGGGAGCGGGCGAAGTCGTCACAATCATGTCTGCAGCGATGCGGAAAGGCCGAGACGCATGACCGAGCAGTACCCATCCAATCCGGCATTCCCGGGCCCTGACTACCAGCCCCACCAAGTACCTCACCAGCCCGGAGGGGTGCCATCGAACCAGGGCCAACCACCCGGGTATGCCCACCCCCACGACATGCAGTGGCCCCAACCGTACGGGCAGCCATACGGCCAGCAGGCACCCCAGCCCTACGGACAGTTGTACGGTCAGCAGGTTCTACAGCCCTACGGACCCGTATACGGCCTGGTGCCGCAGAAACCGAGTCGCCCCGGCAACGTGACGGCCGCGTCCGTGCTGGGAATCGTCAGCGGCGGATTGGGTATCTTCGTGGGTATTTTCGCGATCACCTTCACGTCCGGTTTTCATAGCCTGGTGACGGCTTTCGGCACCTCGTCGGGTCTTTCAGTTCTGCTCGTGCTCTCCTACGTCGAGGCGTTCGGCACCTTCATCACCGCCGTCGCCCTCCTGGCAAGCGGGATCACCTTCTTCAAGGGCAAAGGAGGCACCGTGCTGCTCATCGGCGCCATCTCACAGGCCGCGATGGCCATGCTCTTCCTGATGATCCTGTTGCTGATTCCGCAGCTTCTGGATTTCGGTAGTCTCCCGAGCAGAGGGATTCAATCCGTACCATCGGGCATCAACGGGCTCACCCTGTTTGCCGCGACCGTCGGACTGGGTCTGGCGGGTTCCATCATCGGCCTGCTGTTCTCGCCAACCGTCAGGTCTTGGCAAAGATAGCCGAGGCCTGGATGCCGTACGCAGATCCGAGGGATGATCAACCTTACAAACCGGTACGGTGCGCACTAAAATGTGGACCCATCAGAAAGGCTCGCGAATGAGTTACGCAGATTCTTCCAACCCGCAGCCTCCGGGCCCCGATTTCCTGGCCGCCCCGCCGTTCCAACAGCCCGGCCCGCCCCAAGACTCACACCCCGCGCCGCCGCCCGCCGCTCCTCACGGCCAGCGGCCCGGCCATCAGGCCCAGTTCTACGCCCCGATGCCCCAGAACACGGCGCCGTCCTGGCAGGTTCCGCCCCTGTACGGGGCGCATCCCCAGTTCGGCGGCCCGAAACGCCCTGGGTCGGCGACCGCCGCAGCCGTACTCGGAATCATCGGTGGTTCCCTGGGGCTGTTTCCAGCGATCATCGTCCTTCTCGCCGCCGTCAAGGTGCGCGAAACGGAAAGCGCTGCCGGATCCGCTGACATCACATTCATCATTTTGTTCACCCTGGGTCTGGCGACCACCGTCACCGTGATCACTCTCCTCGTCACCGGGATCACGTTTCTCAAGGGAAAAGGCTACGCGGTGCTGCTGTCCGCCGTCATAGCACAGCTCGCGCTTGCGGCTTTGTACGTGGCGATCATGCTGCTGGCCCTCGACTCGATCATCCAGTCGATGCGAAACAGGAGTTCGGAGACCGGGGCCTTGGTGTTCATCATCTTCTGCATACTGATCGGCCTGGGGATGGCTGTCAGCAATCTGGTTCTGTTGTGCAAACCCGCAACCCGGCAATGGGCGAAGCAGGTTTCCTGAGGCCGTCCACGAGACTTACAGCAGTCCACGGGCATGGATGACCCTGAGGAGTTGTACAATTGCGGCAATGGATTCGCCCATGAAAGGTGCATTGACATGACCTCGGGGTCTCCCGATCCAAGGCAGCCGGATACTTCTTTCACGGAATACCCGCCATACCCACAGGCCGATCCCCCTCGCCAATACGAATACCCCGTACCCCCGTCGGGCCCTCACAACCAGTACTCCAGCATTTTCCAACGCCCGACACCCCCCGAGCAGATGCCATTTTCACTTGCAGGAAACCAGCCCTTGCACGGGACCGCGAAACAGTCCGCAATCGCCAGAAATGCCGCCATTACCGGGATCATCGATGGGGGAGCGGCGCTCTACGGCACAGGTTTCACCATAGTTCTGACCGACGTCAACATGACGACAATGCAGATAACGCCAAGCATCACCTCATTGCTCGCCATCGCACTGGGATCCCTCATTACCGCCGGCCTTCTAACCGGGGGGATTTTCTTCCTGCGAGGACGCGGATACAAGACGCTGCTATCCACGGCCATCTGTCAGCTCCTTTCTGCGCTGTGCAACATTATAATAGCATTTACTACGGCATTTGATGGCATAAGAAAAGGATCCGCATTCGACGGCAATAGCCTGCTTTACAGGGTCTTCACTGAACCCTTTGGCCCGTTTGGACTCGCGCTTTCCTTCAGTATTATTGCCCTGTTGCTCATGTGGCAGTGGGAACGACGGGCCTCCCGCTCCTCCCAAACCATGCCGACAACCACGGGACAGCCTCACCAGTACCCGTTCACCTGACAGCACAGCCTCCAGCCGGAGGGTCCGGCCGACGCCACCCTCATCCCCCTCCTGCCCGCGTCCCGGGAAGCCGCTTTCCCGGGACGCTTTTGTTGTGCCATCCCGGGACTATCCTTGCCCCGTGTCTGATCGCCGCCTGATGTTCGTCCATGCCCACCCCGACGACGAGTCATCGCAGTCGCCCGCCACCATGTCGCGTTACGTCGACGAGGGCGCCCGGGTGACACTGGTCACCTGCACGCTGGGCGAGCTGGGTGAGATCCTGGTGCCCGAATGGGAGCACTACACCCCCGAGGAGCTGGGCGCGAAACGCGTGGATGAACTCGCGAAGGCGCTCAAGATCGTCGGCGTCACCGACCACGTGTGGCTGGGCGGCAAGGGCAGGTACCACGACTCCGGCATGGCCACCGACGACGAGGGCCGAGCGATTCCCCGCGACGAGCTGCCCGACGGCGCGTTCTGGGCCGCCGACCTGCTGGAGGCCTCCGACCACCTCGTCGCCCTGATCCGCGACCGCCGACCGCAGGTGATCGCGACCTACGACCAGAACGGCAACTACGGCCACCCCGACCACATCCAGGCGCACCGCGTCACCATGTACGCCACGCTGCTGGCGGGGGTGCCGTCGTACCGGCCGGACCTGGGAGAGCCGTGGCGGGTGAGCCGGGTGCTGTGGATCAGCCCCAACCCGCAGGCGTGGAGCAAGGCCGCGGAGAAGGCCCACGAGTTGGGCATGCCGCTGCCCGAGGGCATGGACGAGGAGGCCATGCGCCGCCGTTTCGCCATCGATCCGCGTCACATCGCGGCGGTGATTCCCTACGCGGGTCGCGCCGACCTGTGCCAGGCCGCCCTGGAGGCCCACCGCAGCCAGGTGGACCCGGAGAATCCGCTGTGGAAGATGTTCCGTTTCATGCGCACCGTGGAGGGGACGGGCGAGGCCTACCGCCTGGCCGCAGGGGTACCCTTCCCCGGCGACGGCCCCGCCGACGACCTGTTCGCGGGTCTCGACGTCTGAGGGGTTCCCGGGACGGGATTGCCGCCGATGCGGCAAATTCGTCTTTCAACTGCTAGCCTCCGCCTTGGAGCTGGTCCATCGAGGGCATGGGAACCCGGTGCGAATCCGGGACTGACGCGCAGCGGTGACGGTGACAGACCTGCGACTCACGCCACTGGGGAAACCTGGGAAGGCCACAGGCGAGGAAGATCCGAAGTCCGAAGACCGCAGCTTCGTTTTATCGGCTGAGAGCCTCGCGAACAGGCTCGTGGACACTGGAGCTTCTTTGGCAAGCCTGAAAACAGCTCGCAGGGTGCTGAAACGCCTCACCCTGCCCATCGTCGTCGTGGTGCTGGCGCTCACTGCAGTGAGCATCATCCACTCCGTCAACATCGGCTCCGAGGCTCTCGATCAGGACGCCATCTGGCAGGTGATCGTCAGCAGGTTGCAGGGAGTCAGCAGCGGGAACAAGGCCGTCGAGACCATCGTCTGGGACCTGCGACTCCCCCGGGCGCTGCTGGCGGTTGTCGTCGGCGCGGGGCTCGGTATCGCGGGCTGCGCGATGCAGACCCTGGTGCGCAACCCTCTCGCCGACCCCTATCTGCTCGGCGTCTCCTCGGGCGCCTCCGTCGGCGCCACCGCCGTGATCACCTTCGGCATCCTGTCCGGTTTCGGGCTGTGGTCGACGTCGATCGGGGCGCTGTTCGGCGCCCTGGGGGCGGCGCTTGCCGTCTACCTGGTGGCCATGGCCCAGGGTGGCCTCACCCCGATCCGGCTGGTCCTGGCCGGGGTGGTGCTCTCCTCCGCCTTCTCGGCCATCGCGAGTTTCCTGGTTTTCAAGGGTCCCGACCCGCGCGCCGCGCAGTCGGTGCTGTACTGGCTGCTCGGCAGCGTCTCCGGTGCCCAGTGGGACCGGCTCCCGCTCGCCACCGGCGTCGTCTTGATCTGCCTGGTGCTGCTCCTGCTCGGCAGCGGCTGGCTCGACGCGCTGGCCTGGGGACCCGACGCCGCCGCGGCCCTCGGAATCCCCGTCGGCGTGCTGCGGCAGGGACTCTTCCTGCTGCTGGCGGTGCTGGTCGGGGTGCTGGTGGCGGTTTCCGGCGGCATCGGTTTCGTCGGCCTGGTCATCCCGCACCTGTGCCGCATGGTGGTCGGTTCCCTGCACCGCCGGCTGCTTCCCGTCGCCGCCGCCGTCGGCGGGCTGTTCCTGCTGTGGGTCGACGTGCTCTCCCGAGTCATCGTCGCCCCCGCCGAGGTGCCGCTCGGCGTGGTCACCGGCCTGATCGGCGCGCCGGTCTTCCTGATCGTCATGGGTCGCCGCAACTACGGATTCGGAGGTGGCTCGTGACCGCGCTCAAGGCCGACAACCTCGCCTGCTCCATCGGGCGGCGGGTGATCGTATCCGGCATCGATCTCGACGTGCAGCCCGGCACCATGACGGCCCTGGTCGGAGTCAACGGCGTCGGCAAGTCCACCCTGATGCGGGTGCTGGCAGGCATCAGGCCCGCGACGACGGGTCACGTGGAGATCGACGGCAGGGATCTCTCCCGGCTCCGCCCGCGGGAACGGGCGCGGCTGATGGCCTTCGTCGCTCAGGAAGAGGCCGCCCCCGAGGACCTCTCGCTCTCCGAGATGGTCGCCCTCGGGCGGCTGCCGCACCTGATGCCCTGGCAGGTCGGCGGCTCCAACGAGAAACGCATCGTCGCCGAGTGCCTGGAGATGGTGGGATTGGCGCACCTGGCCGACCGGCGCTGCGGGCACCTCTCCGGCGGCGAACGGCGCCGCGCCATGCTCGCCAAAGGCCTGGCGCAGGGCACCGACCTGTTGCTGCTCGACGAACCCACCAACCATCTCGACGTGCACCACCAGTTGCACCTGCTGCAGACCATGCGCGCCACCGGCCGCACCATCGTCGCCTCGATCCACGACCTCGACCTGGCCATGGGCTGGTTCGACCGGATCGTGATGCTCGCCGACGGGGGGATCCACGCCGCCGGGACGCCCGAAGAAGTCATGACCGCCGTGAACCTGGAGTCCGCCTTCAAGGTGCGGGCCCGGCAGGTCCCGGCGGTCGGTGATGGGGTGCAGCACCTCGTCATCGACGGCCTCGTGCCGCCCGAACCGATCGATCCAGAACCCTAAGGAGACCACATGATCACCCGCCGCGCCCGGGCAGTCGCCTGGCTGACCCTGCCCCTCATCGCCCTCAGCGCCTGTTCCTCCCCCACCCAGCCGACCACCTCCACCAGCGGTTCGGCCGGGGGTTCCGGGCAGGTCACCGTCACCAACTGCGGCAAGGAGCTGACCCTCCCCTCCCAGGCGAAGAAGATGTACGTCAACGACGGCAACATCATCGCCCTCGCGCTGGCAGCCGGGGGTGCGAAGGAGATCACCGCGGTCAGCAGCATGGGCCGCGACGTTCCGATCCTGAAGGCCAAGTACGGGGCCGAGACCGTCGACGGCCTCAACGACGTCTCCAAGGATTACCCCACCCTCGAGTCGATCCTCGCCAACACCCCCGACCTGGTGGTCGCGGGCTGGAACTACGGTTTCTCCGAGGGCAAGAACCTGACCCCCGACATCCTGTCCGAGAAGGGCATCCCCTCCTACCTGCTGACCGAGTCGTGCCGCCAGGAGGGCACCACCAAACGCGGCATCGTCGACCCGTGGGAGGCGGTCCGCACCGACATCACCAACCTCGGCACCATCACCGGGCACAGCGACGTCGCCAAGACGGCCGTCGAGGACATGGACACCCGCCTGAAGGCCGTTCAGGGGGCCGCGCAGCCCGAGAAGAAGCCCGTGGTGTTCCTCTTCGACTCCGCCAAGGACAACGTGTTCACCAGCGGCAAGTACGGCGCCCCGCAGGCGATCATCGAGGCCGCGGGCGGGACGAACGCCACCGCCGACATCGAGGACACCTGGACCAATGT
>ERZ772917.256-NODE-256-length-39672-cov-6.360729_pt1 | contig 39672 bp, 36 predicted proteins | sample MGYA00511187_ERZ772917 | MGnify/ENA primary metagenome ERZ772917 (study PRJEB29015, sample SAMEA2737925) | human oral metagenome | biome: human oral; feature: human-associated habitat; material: dental | place: China | collected 2012 ...
TCTATTTCACTCCCCTCCCGGGGTTCTTTTCACCTTTCCATCACTGTACTAGTTCGCTATCGATCAATCAATATATTTAGCCTTGGCAGGTGGTCCTGCCGGATTCAAACAGGGTTTCTCGTGCCCCGTCCTACTTGAAAAAAGATATATAATGCCTAAGACCATTTCGTATACAGGACTCTCACCTTCTTTGGTGCGCCATTCAAACGCTTCTACTATGATCTAAAGGATTGTATCATTATCCACTCATTTAACGATGTTGGTTTTTATGTATAACTGTCGGGTTGTTGTCTACTCACTACTTCGGAGGCGCTCAAGGCCGCTTGTCCAAGCATATACTCCTTAATAGTGAGTAGACAACAATATATCAACCGCTATACATAAAAATTATCTAATTTCTCAACCCCTTTCATAACTCTGGCCGTTAAACCGTATGGTTATGTTAAGGTTTGGGCTGTTCCAATTTCGCTCGCCACTACTTTCGGAATCATTGTTTATTCTCTTTTCCTCAACCTACTAAGATGATTCAGTTCGGCTGGTTCCCGTCTAATTATCCTATGTGTTCAGATAACTGCAATACGACATGACTCGTATTAGGTTGCCCCATTCGGAGATTCCTGGATCAAAGCTTGCTCTCAGCTCCCCAAGACTTATCGCAGAGTTCTACGTCCTTCATCGGTATTGATTGTCAAGGCATCCACTATTAGTGCCCTTATTTACCTTTTTATGCATTGACTTAACTAGTAATCGAAGTTCGACTACTAATTCTGTATTTATCTTCCTAAATCCGAGAAGATTTTTATTCAGATAAATACGATGCAAGTCTATTTTATTTTCATCGTTGTCCAAATTGTTAAATGAAACTCTGCAATGAGCGAAAATATCTAAAAGGTATTTTCAAGAAACCTCTACTAGAAATTTCAAAATTTCTAGGAGATTACCTCGCAGTTTTCTCATCATGGCAGAGGTCAATTTATTGACTTGCTGAACTTGCTTCATATTGTAGTACAAGTTTTGATTTTACGCAAGACTTTTTTGAGAGATTTTTTTGGTTTTTTGCAGTTTTCTCTGTTGTAGGAGAGGTTGAGGTGAAAATTTGGGTTATTTTATGTGTTTTTTGATCAAAAATCGCATTTTAGATCTTTTCTTTATTCACAGCCGACCCCCTAATGTTTTATTTTAGAGGTGTCTAAGATAGAATCTAACTTTTCAACAAAGCTAGCTTGATCCTGTTTTAACCACTTAAGCGTCGTATTGATACTATTTTTTGCTATCTTAAGAGCGCGGGAAATAGCCGGATCGCTAGATTGACTATCGAAGAAAGCGAAGAAACGATCAGCCTCTTCTTTACTAGTAACTCGACCGGCGACAACACGGACATAGTCATCGATCGATTTACCGGAGGTGACCTGTTTAATATAGTCCCAATGGGAATAAAACCAACCTAGAGCTTGCTGTTTAACCCAAAAATTTGAAAGTAGCTGCGCAAAGAAGGATAAATGATCCTGTAGACGGACGGTCTGTTGGTCTTCAAGGAAAGACAAGAGTGCTTGAACATTGTCTAACTGTCTGGCTTCGGTAAGCGTACTAAGTAATATGTTTTTATAGTTAGGATTAGACTCCTGTCGAAATTTATCTAATAATTGATTAAAATCTTGCTCATTATTAAATCTAAACTTGGCATCAAGGATTGAACCTAATCGTTCCGGTGATGCAGCACTAAGATTCATCTTTCTACCTATCTTTTGATCATATTCATCTGCGAGCTGTTGAATTACAGTTTGATCTTCGGCGTAAATTGCGAGCTCCAAAATTAGAGGGCGTAATTTCAAATCATCAAAATTCTCCTGCTCCTTTTCTTGCATTCCTAGACGATGAAGACTTGTGGTAATGAGGCTAATCACATACTGCTGGAATTTTTGATAGGATGGGGAAGTTGGCGGACAGAAAATTTTTAACGCACAGATGATGCTGGCGATAATTTGCCAGACTGACTCTGAAGTTTCAGTTGTAAATTTTGGCAGCAGATCAAGCACCGAGCTAGTCTTGACTAGAGGGGTACGCATCTGTAATTCGTAATCTATCAGCAGGCGAAGTTTTTGCTCAAATTCCAGCTGCTGGAAATTTGCAAGCTTCTGGTAGAATTCTGCGTCAGATAGGCGCAGGATGTAGTGTCCGGACATGTCATCAGAGACATGCGGTAAGGGCCAAGAGGTCTGGTCAGTGCTACCATCAGAGAGAAAACGGCGCTGAGAGACCCCTTCGATAATGGGGAACCCTGGTTGGAGAATCCAGGCGTCCATTAATTCTTTAACGTTAAAGTTAGCGTACTCTTGAAGGCAGTACCAAAGGTCGTCCCCCAGAGTGTTCTGATACTGAAACTTAGCAAAATATTTCTTGAGCCCGGCAAAGAAGTCCCGCTCCCCCATTAGGCGCATGAGCATAAAGATCAGATGTGAGCCTTTAGCGTAAACAATGGCGCCGTCAAAAAGACTATCAATCTCGGCTGGATCAGAAACTGACTGTTGGACTGCTTGAATATTCTTGAGGGAATCTCGCCGTAAGGCATAGAAACAATCTTCAGAAAAATAATCTTGCCAAATTCGCCAATCTGGGCGCAAATGATCAACCGCATAAAATTGCATCATATTGGCAAAACTTTCATTTAGCCAGAGGTTGTCCCACCATTCCATGGTGACTAAATTACCAAACCATTGATGAGAAAGTTCGTGGGTAACCACCGTAGCAATATACTCTTTGGTAGACTTGGAAGTGTTTTGATCGGCTAGGAGACAAGATTCACGATAAGTAACGAGCCCCCAGTTTTCCATAGCACCAGCATCAAAATCTGGAATAGCAACCTGATCTAGTTTTGGGAGAGGATAGGGGCAGCCGAAGAGCTGGCTATAAAAATCTAGGGCCTCCACAGCGATCTGATTAGAGAATTCTAGGCTCTCTTGTGATTGGTTGAGTGCGGCATAGGTCGAAACGACGACACCCTGTTGGTTACGTTTTGATATCTTATGGAATTTGCCAATACAGAAAGCCAAAAGGTAAGTTGACATTTTCGGCGTAGTCTTAAATGTTACAATTTTACGCGAAACGTTAGTGTTTAGATTAAGGGCATCGGTGTCTTTTTTAGGATCAAGGTCACTATTGACTGAATTATAAGTGAGGATTCGCTCTGTTTTGATTGGCATATTACCTAAAATAGTGTCTTCAATATCCGTGTCGATAATCTTAAGGTCAAAAGTAGCCTTAGCTGCTGGCTCATCAATACAAGGAAAAGCCATCCTGGCGTAATGAGATTCAAACTGAGTTGAAACAATGCGTTCTTCCCTGCCACGATATTGATAAGTCGAAAGGTACACACCAATCATGCTATGGTTTAGCTTAAAACTATAACGAATATCAATTTTAAGGTGAGTATTTTTTTGAGAATAATCAAGAATCAATTGTTGATTTTTTTGATCAAGTTGAAATTTGACTGGCTGTTGATTGACGAGAACTTTAATGATTTTTAGTTCCCTAGAATGTAGCTTCAGTTTTTGGGACTTCGATACGCCAGTGATAATTACATGCCCCTGAACTTCTTCGGTCTGCTTATTAATTCTAAGTTCTAGCTGATAATTCTCAGGTGTAAAATACTCCAATAATCGCTCCATAATCCTCCACTTTTTTAAATTAATTATAAGTATAATTTTAGTCTTCAAGGATGGCCTTGATACGACGGATACCAGAGGCAGAAGACTCTTCTTTTTTGATTTTAAATTTACCTAGTTGTCCGGTCTGATTAACATGTGGTCCACCACAAATTTCGCGAGAAACTGGCTGTTCTTGGACGCCGATAGTATAAACTTTAACTAGATCTGGATACTTATCCCAAAACTGTCCGTGAGCATGGAGAGTGTTGCGGGCATAGGCTTTGTCGTACTCTGCAAAGGACACGGGATGGTTTTCAGAAATCCAAACATTAACCTGGTCTTCTACGAGCTGAAGTTCCGTTGCAGTGAGTTTTCGATCTAGATTAAAGTCAAAACGCAATCTTTCAGCGGTAATATTGGAGCCAGCTTGACCAATATTGGGACTGATATGTTTCTGCAATGCCGCTAGTAACAGATGGGTGGCTGTATGATATTTTGTGGACATTTCACTATGATCCTCAAGTCCACCCTTAAACATCCCTTGAGAAGCCGTTTTTGAACGCTCGCGCTGAGCCTCCAGATGGGACGCAAATTCTTCACGCCAATTAGGGCTGAGTTTAATATTTTCTTTAAAAGCTTCTTCCGTTGAAAGCTCAAGTGGAAAGCCATAAGTATCCTGCAGAATAAAAAGTTCTTTACCGGTAAGTCCAGACTCTTTGAGTTTATGGAGTTCTTTTAGCCCACGTTTAAGAGTTTTACGAAAAGCTTGTTCTTCGTGGGTCAAGACGGGCAGAACATTTCTTCTAGTATCCAGGATTCGATCAGGCAGATCAGCATAGTTTTGAGCGATGAGAGGAATGATTTCTAAGAAAAAATCTTGTTCAATGCCGAGATCAAGGGCCTTAAGAATTGCCCGACGAATTAGACGACGGAGAGCATATCCTTGTTTACGGTTGCTAGGAACAAGACCTTGAGCAGAAAGCAAGTAGGCACCACGCAGGTGATCAGCAATAATACGCATTTCACTAGTACGACTAGCGTATTTTTGGCCTGAAATTTCTTCGATTCTACTGATAAGCGGTTTAAGAAGAGAAGTCTCAAAGACATCAAAAGAGTTAATTGCGGCGGCGGCAATTCGCTCCAAACCACCTCCAAAATCAATGTTTTTATGCTGAAGTTCAGAGAATGTACCATCCTGATTGCGCCTGTACTGCATGAAGACCTGGTTTCCAATCTCCATAAAACGTGCACCGTCGGAAGCAGGATGTGGTTTACCGAATTTTTCTACATCTTGTTTATCTTCGCCAAAATCGTAGAAGACTTCGGAATCAGGACCACATGGGTCGCCAATAGGGGTAGTTTCGACACCACCACCTCGGCTCCACCAGTTTTCATGATCATCGTAAAAGAAGATATGTTCACCCTCAAAAATGCCTCGCTTAGCTCCTTGCTCGGCGCTGCCAATCTCTGCGATTTTGGCATCTATACCGGCATTTTTAAAGACTTGTTGCCAAATTTTTGCGGACTCCATGTCTTTAGGGATGCCATATTTTTCACTACCAATAAAGCAGGTGACGTAAATTTTACGCGGATCTAAGCCAATTTCTTCAGTCAAAAATTTAAAAAATGCTGGAATTTGTTCTTGTTTAAAATAGTCGCCAAGAGACCAGTTGCCAAGCATTTCAAAAACCGTAGTATGCCGAGGATCGCCGACATCTTCAATGTCTTGTAGGCGAAGGCAGGGTTGAGAGTCTGCTAGACGTTTTCCCTTTCTGTGAGGCTCGCCCAAAAGAAAGGGCAACAATGGTTGCATACCAGAGCCAGTAAAAAGAGTAGTAGGATCATCCTCAAGGACTAATCTAGCTGGAGTAATAACTTTATGCCCAAGTTTTTGCTGATAATTAAGAAATTTTTGACGGATTTCGCTCGCATTCATATCGGTTATTATATCACACTGAGAGATACTTTTTTGAATTCAGCAAGACCACTAGGGGGGCAAGCAAGAGTGAAGTAAAGATCAACATTAGGAGGTCTATATTTAACCCATACCAAAAGATGCGTGGAGTATCTTTCAAACCAAACCCAAGTATAGCCTGAATACTAATCATTTCGCCTCTTGAGAGGTGGAAAAGCCAGAGAATTACCGATGAGACTAGAAAGGCAAAAACCAATGCCCCGATGACTAATTCAATGAGATACAGAAGATAGAAAATCTTAATCTGGCGTTTAGTGGCGCCAAGGGTAAACATGAGAGAGGTTTCGGTTCTATCCTCGATTATTGACCGGGTACCGGTCGAAATAATAATAGCGGCGGCAACTACAAATAGGACTACTGAGGTTATTCGCAAGATATTTTGAGACATTCGAAATAAATACGTGGTGTCGGGCGATAACCCCAAAACGATATCCACTGAGTATTCTTTATCTTCGAACGAGGTTGCAGGAAAACTACCTTTACCATACGAGAAGTAACGATATGCATCTTTTTGGTTATCAAAGATTGCAAAGACTGGAATGTCGGAGATATTAAGACTATCCTGCAGTGAGTTAACTCCAATCCGTGACGTATCTAAATTTTCTTGATCCAATACCCTTATGGATCTTTTGCCAACTTGCCAAAATTGTTCTTTGCCATTGTCAATAGCAACAGTGGAATTAGCTATGGTAGCGACATTTTCTAGGATTGGATTTAATAAACTAGTGTCTACATGCTCAAACTGGTAAAATGAAAAATTAGAAAGATGATAATTATCTGGAACAAATCCCACAACATAGTACTTAGTACCATAATGATCTTCAAAGACATGCCCGAGGAGACGCTCACGAAACTTATGGTATTTCGAGATGAGCTTACTGGAATAGTTTAAGGTGGAATTATTTGAACCAATTTCAGATTCTTTAAATTGTTGACCGAGTAATTGTTCCCCCAAAAAAGTGGAAGCTAAGATTGGAATGGCATCTACTGGAACATGGGTTAGCTCTACTTCGATCAAATCAGACACGAGCTCGCGATCGAGAATTGGAAGTCCATATGTACCGACGCGCCTAACGCCAGCGATAGTTTTTCCGCCATATGATTCGATATCCTGCTTGATAGCCGCGACGCCAACTTTCTGATATTTTTTTCCTAAATTAATAGCATTCATTTCTTTTGCAGAAATAATAACCTTACCATCAGTACCGATCTCAGCTAATTTAATGTATGAATTAGTAAAACCTGTAAATAAGAGATTCATAGTAAAAATAAGGATAAAAACTGCGCTCATAACGACTAGTAACTTATAGCTTCGCCTAAATTGCCTGGTACTTTTTTTAAAACTAAGTTGTAAGACATCTCTTATGAACATTTAGATTCCTTTGGGTATACGATTCTTAGAAGAAAATTGATCAAGGCATAACACGAATGATAAGATCGAAGATACTAGTAAGCTACTGGTCAATAATAAGCAGCTAGAGTCAACGCCAAAGGCGGAAAGATGCCGAGATGGTTGATCTGGATAGTACTGAATAACCCATCTATAGAAAGGGTCCTGGAAAAATAACCCGGCTAAGTGGGACAGAATAGTGGCGGTAGTTGCCATAAAAATTATAGTAAAGGAACAGATCTCTAGCATGTAGAAAAAGTAGATCAAAAAGAGTTGTTTTTTGGTGGCACCAAGAGACCGATACATAAAAATTATTTTACTATCACGATCAAGGAGATGCGACATCGTAAATGAAAGGATGATCATAGAGACAAGAGTGAGGATAACGGTGACTGGGGTGATTAGCTGTTTTTTCATCCATCTTAAGGATTGCCTAGCCTGGATTTGTTGGTTAAAAAGTTCCTTAACTTGATATTCACTTCTAGTGTAGTCAAATTCCCTAGTGTCATTACATCTAAAATATGCTTCCGCCATCTCAAAGTTAGAAAACTTGAAGACTACCTCCGATTTGTTGACCAAAATGCCAGCTTTTTGTAGTTTGGGGTTTGATGGATTTACCTGTTCGCCATGGTATTTCTCGGCGCGCCTATACATAATGGACTGATCATCTCCCTCATAACTAGAGAGAAGATAGATACTACCATTATCAGTCTTGCTGGAGTAGATCTTTAAGGTATTCTCTAGTCCATTGGTTAAAAATAGAATGGTCAGAGCTAAGGAGTATAAGATACCTACAGAGAAGACAACAACTAAACTCCTTGTAAAATTTGCCGTAAACTCTCGATGAGAGAGCTTAAAGAGTTCGGTCATCATGAACGGATCCGTGCTCTATTTTTACTAGTTGCGTGGCAAAACCTGCAACTGTCTGACTATGACTAGAGGCAATAATTGTAATGCCATATTGCACCCTTATACTATTGAGGAGATTAAGGATATTCATTGCATTACCTTCGTCGAGGTTACTAGTAGGTTCATCGGCTAAAATAATCTTTGGACTAAGTAAGAGCGCTCGCGCAATACAGGTCCGTTCCGCTTGTCCGCCTGAAACCTTACTTGGCAAGCTACGCAAAACATTTGAAATAGATAATTCTTCAGCTAATTGCCTAGCACGTTGTTCGCGTGCTTTTTTGGGAATTCGCGAAAAGATGCCAGGCAAGACAATGTTTTCAAAAAGCGTCAAATACGGCTGCAAATATGACCCCTGAAAAATAAGGCCAACTTTATGTCGATAAAAATCTACTCGCTGACGCTCTGTTAAGTCTTTAATTTTTTGATCATCAATAATAATATCACCGTTACTTGCGGGTTCTAATCCGCCGATCATATTGAGTATTGTAGTCTTGCCAGAGCCACTCTCACCCATAATCACTACAAATTCCCCGCCCTGAATATTTAAATTGACGTTTTGGAGAATTATATTATCCCCATAGCGTTTAGTAACATGATCTAGCTGTACAATATTCATTATAGGTGTTTAATATATTTAATCTTTTCTTTGAGATATGGAGCGCAAGTGCGCTCCATAAATTCCTTAATCTAGCAGCTTGTTTGGGTTCTGTTTACATAAACAAAAGTTTGCTTAAAGTGGGTTATTGCCCCACTCCTCAAATCGCGAGATAACCGTCTCTTGCGGAGCAGAGGGATCCTCCATAATAATCCTATACTCACCAGACTTATCTACTAACCAGGTAAGTAGGTTTATTTCACCCTGTACCCTTCCTTTATTGCGCGGGTCATAATGAATCTCTGACGACTGGTACGCTGTTCGGTGACCATACTTATTGTCAACATTAAACCAAATGCCTAATGCGCCACGACGCTGTAGCATTACTTTAAAACTTCCTCTTCCCGACGAAGTTGCAATAAAGTATACATTGACCTGGCGATGACTCATTTTACCAATATAAACTGTCTCTTTATTGGTAGCTTGATGCCATGTAAATGTATATGGTTATGCTATATTTATTTTTCTAGATTGTCAAGTATATCCATCTAAAATTTTCTTTAAAAGACCTCTTATTGCAATGTAGACATAAGCTGTATTATGCGATATACTAATCTTAATGATAAAGAAGATAGTCTTGCTTTTTGTTATCGGAATAATGGGGATTATTATATTCTTGCAGATACAAAAAATCCTGACGGGTGACGGATCGATTAGCCTGACTTGCAAAAATGCCCACGATACGATTACAGTCAAATTCGACCCAACAAGTGATAAAATGATCTCTGCGACAAAAAAGGACGGCTCAGAATATAAGATTGAAAATATAGATGAGAGAATTGAGAAAATTGGTGTATTAAAGTATATTGAAGAATTTTCTCGAAACTTTGAAGCAAAACAAGGTGGAGCCTGTTTTAAGCGATAATGCCGCCACCGAGACAGACTTCACCGTGATAAAGGACAGCTGATTGTCCAGCGGCTGGGCGTTTGAGCTCTTCATCAAGAAAGAGCGTCACTCTACTATCTTCAGTAGCTAGTTTTGCGCGATGAAGGGGGGCGCGATGACGAATCCTAACATCAATATATTCTGGTAAATCCACTTTTTTACCGTCCGATTGATATTCGGGGCGGAGGAAAAGGTCTTTTAATCTTATCTCTTTAGTCCAAAGCGCAGAAGAATTGAGATTCCTTGAAACATAGACGATGTTCTGCTGAATATCTTTATTGACAACATAATAAGGCAAGCCACCACTGAGGTTAAGTCCGTGACGTTGCCCAATCGTGTAAAAAATTGCGCCTTCATGGACTCCAACCACTGCCTTAGTGTCTTGATCAATGATTTCGCCTGGATTCACTTCAAAATACTCTTTAAGAAAATCCCGAATCCCTACTTCGCCGACAAAGCAGATCCCCATAGATTCTTTCTTATAGGCATTATCTAGGCCGAAGTCTGCAGCAAACTTTTTTACTTCAGTTTTCAACATTTTACCTAAAGGAAAAATAGTTGATTTCACAGCCTGCTCAGAAATACGATAGAGAAAATAAGTCTGATCCTTGTTCTGATCTAGGGCCTTATAGAGATTTTTAGAGTCAGAGTTAGCGTAGTGTCCAGTGGCGATTAGGTCTGCTCCTTGCTCCCTAGATATATCGAAAAATAATTTAAATTTAATTTCTTGATTGCACATAATGTCCGGGTTTGGAGTATTTCCCTTTTTAAATTCATCCAACATATAATCAACGACCTTATGATGATATTCTGATTCGAAATCAAAAACTCGAAAATCAAGATCGAGTTTAGTAGCAACTCGTTTTGCATCCGCGAGATCTTCCGCCCAAGGACATTTCATACCTGGGAGGTCCCTGGACCAGTTTTTCATGTAAACGCCAACCACGTTAAATCCAGCCTGTTTTAGAAGTAGAGCCGAGACGGACGAATCCACACCACCAGACATTCCTACAAAAACAGTTTTGTGAGAATTTTGGTATCTTTCCTCTGGAGAAATGTCTTGCATCATTGGCTTTATCCTTACTCTTTGGTGATTTTTACTGGTTTTTTGAATTTAGCTACCATTTAGATTATGGATACGCTTAGCTTCTTGATTAACAACTTCTGAAATTATCTTGGCGGCTAAATAAATGTCCTCTTTTTGATTATCTTTACCAAGGGAAATCCGGAGTGAACCAGTAATTTCCGCGTCAGACAAGCCAATCGCGGAGAGAACATGAGATTTCTGTCCTTTGGAGGCAGCACAGGCGGCACCAGTGGAAAGATAGATGCCAATATCTTCTAATTTATAAATTAAACGTTCAGCATCAAGGCCATCAAAACAGACGGGGATGAAGTTTGCGAGCTGGTGCTTGGGGTCCCCTAGCCAAAGTGGGTGGATTATTGAGAGTTTTTCAACAGTTTGACGAAAGATTCCTGCTAGGGTCTGATATTTTTTTCGATTGGAGGATAAGTGTTTTTTGGACAGGGTGACGGCGGTGGCAAAGCCAATCAATAGGGGGACATTTTCAGTTCCAGACCGCAATCCCATCTCTTGTCCACCACCAAAAGTGAGGGGAGTAAGTTTAATGCCACGAGCAACATAAAGGGCGCCGATGCCTTTGGGTCCATAAACTTTGGCAGCATTGATGGTTAGAAGATCTACGCCAAGACGAGCTACAGAAAGGTCAAGTAAATTCATGGCTTGTGAGGCATCGGAATGGAGATAGAGTGGGGTAAGATTACGGCTTTTAAGTCGCTCTTCACGAATGGACTGAATAATTCTACTGACTTCCGCTAGAGGCTGGATGGTGCCTAACTCATTATTAGCTAACGCAACCGAAACCAGAACAGTATCTTCTCGAATTTTGCGTTTAAAATCAAGCAGATCAATTAAGCCGGCCGAATCAACCTGAATCTCATCAAAATTTCCATCAGAAAAATGTTTGGCTGATTCTCGCACTGCGGCGTGCTCAGTTTGCAGAATTAAACAATGAGACTCTTTAAAGTTATTTAAAGCCGTAAAAGCTAGGCTGATTGATTCGGTGGCGCCTGCCGTAATAATTAAATCTGTAGATTTGGCACCAATCGAATTTGCTAACTCAGCTTTTTTAACCTCATATTCTTCACGGATACGTTTGGCCGGCAAATACGGAGCAGAGGGATTATAAAATTTTTCAGAAAAAAAAGGTTGCATGGCCTCAAAGGCCTTTGAGCTAAGCGGAGTGGCTGCTGCATAGTCTAGATAAATTTCTTTCTGTAATTCCATTTCTGTCATAAATATTATGTTTTTAATATTTTACCTCAAATTCATCTTTTCAATTAGATCTTAAATAGCTCTTCCGCATTCTTTGAGGTGATTCTTGCAACTTCCTCTTCTTGAAGCTGTAATTCCCGTGCGAGCCAGGAAGCAATCTCCTTTACATGAGACGGTTGATTTTTTTGATGACGGAAAGGAACTGGTGATAGGAACGGAGCATCAGTTTCGAGTAGTATACGATCTAAGGGTGGAAGAGGGAGGGTTGAATAGGTAGCCAAACCATTAACTCCGATATAAAAACCCTGTTCTAAGGATTTTTTGAGATGTTTTTTATTATCCGTGAAGGAATGAACAACTCCACGCAATTGGTGACTACTAAAATTGTTTAAAATAGCGAAAAAATCTTCAAAGGCTTCACGTACATGGAAGATCAAAGGCAAATCATTGTCGACTGCAAGGTTAATCATTTCCTCAAAGAGTAAAATTTGTTGTTTTTTATCTTGGTTACCGTAATGATAGTCGAGCCCAACCTCGCCGATGGCAACTGGGCTATCGTCTATTTTTGTCTCTTGGACGACTGCAGAGATAATAGATGAATCTGATGTAGCTCGATCGTTCTTAGGGTCTGGGAAGAGAATTTTCTGGCGAGGTTTGGCGTGTTCTGACGGGTGAATGCCATAAGACCAGAAAATCGGATAATCCTGGTGTTGGATAGCAAAATCATGTGCGACTAACGAATCTGCGTGGCTGGTACCGATGCAAATAATTTTTTGTACACGATTTTTTGATGCAGACTTAAGCGCCTCAGTCTGCTCTAGGCTAGAAAAGAACTCGGAGTCATGCAGATGACAGTGTGAATCAATTAGGTAACTTGAAGCTCTCATGACTCTTAGTTACTTTTAGCTTCACGTTTGCGCTTAACTGGGTCTAGTTGCCGTTTTCTGAGACGCAGGCTCTTTGGAGTGACTTCAAGTAGCTCATCATCGAGTAGAAAATCCAAGCACTGCTCAAGGCTCAAATTGGTGAACGGAGTAAGCTGAATGGCACCGTCTGAGGCATGAGTACGCATATTAGTGAGCTGCTTTTCACGACAGACATTAATATCAATGTCGTCTTTCTTATTTGAAAGACCAACAATCATACCCTGATAGACTGGAACTTGTGGAGGAATAAAGAGAATACCGCGGGCCTGAGCCATATCAAGAGCATAGGCAGTAGAAACACCAGTTTCAAAAGAGATCAGAACGCCACTACGTTCAGGCTTATATTTACCTTCAACTTCACGATAGCCCTTTGGAATGGAGGACATCAAGACAGTACCCTTGGAGGCGGTCATGAGATGATTACGGAGGCCGATCAAGGCAGCAGTGGAAATTTCATAAGTGAAGCGAGTAGTACCAGCAGAGGTTAGCTCTTGGGTTTTTAAGTCAGCCTTTCTAATGCCTAATTCTTGGGAAACGGCACCCACATATTCTGGGGCGACCTCGATAGTGAGATCTTCGAACGGCTCGCATTTTTTACCATTAACTTCCTTATATACTACCTCTGGTCGGCCAGCCTCTAATTCATAACCTTCGCGTCGCATGGTCTCAATCAAGACAGAAAGATGTAATTCACCACGACCAGAAACCTTGTAACCTAAGCCATCTTGAGAAATTTTAAGTGCAATATTGGTTTCAAGTTCTTTATGGAGACGGTCGGAGATTTGCCTAGAGGTAGTAAATTCACCTTCTTTTCCCTTGAGGGGACTAGTATTAGGACCAATATAGATACTGAGAGCAGGTGGCTCAAGTTCAATAGTTGGTAAAGCTTCAGGATGATCACCGGCGGCAAGAGTGTCACCAATATTAGCATCAGCAACACCAGTGACAGCGACAATATCTCCAGCGAAAGCCTCCTGAACCTCTTCTCTGCCAAGACCACGATAGGCAAAGAGACGGTCAACTTTGGAGTTGATAACAGAGATTTCAGCTTTTCCATCCTTAAAGCTAGTCTTCATAACCTTGATAGCTTGGCCACGCTTGATGTTAGCCCGAAAGACTTTGCCAATTGCATATTTACCGAGATAATTATCAGCAGCAAGAGAAGCTACTAACAACTGGAGCCCTTTTGTGGAATCCTCGTCAATCTTCGGTGAGGGGATGTCTTTGATGATGGATTCAAAAATAACATGGAGGTCGTTGTCCAGATCTGTGGTTTTTCCGGCACGTCCATCGCGAGCCACGGCATAATAGACAGGATAATTGAGTTGTGATTCGTCGTTGGCGAGTTCTAAGAAAAGGTCGGAAATTTCATCCTTCACTTCCTCGATGCGAGCGGCAGGCTTATCGATTTTATTGATTACGACCACAGGTTTAAGCCTCAAATCGAGCGCTTTCTTGAGAACAAATTTGGTTTGAGGCATAGGACCTTCTTGCGCATCAACGACTAGTAAAACTCCGTCAGCCATGTTGAGAGTACGTTCAACTTCACCAGAGAAATCAGCGTGCCCTGGAGTATCTATAATATTAATTTTATAGCCTTGATAATGGACTGCGGTTTGTTTGGCGGTAATCGTAATCCCACGCTCATGTTCTTGGTCGCCCGAGTCCATAATTAAAGTCTGGCTCATTTCGGCTTGATTATCGCGAAAAGTATTTGATTGTTTTAGTAGAGCATCAACTAATGTAGTTTTGCCATGATCAACGTGCGCAATAATGGCGACGTTGCGAATTTGTTCCTTGTTCTCCATAGGTTCGCCTTTTTATCGAAATTACCACAAAATACCTTATAGACTATACTGTTTGTGATAAGAATTTAATATTAAATTTAGTTTATCATAACATATTTTCATGCATCCAGACAGGATAAACAATTTAAAGTTATGAAAAATCACCTTGGAATTCAAGGTGATTTTGAATAGAAAATAGCCAAGACCTTAGCTTTTGATTCATTAATGAATCTCAAAAACTTGTCTAAGATCGTCAAACTCATGTTTGAGCCTCTCACGCTCTGACTTAAGCTGTTCCAACTCACGTGTCAGCTTTATGAGCCGTCGCCTGTACTGGTTAAGCTCATTTTCGGCAGCGATATAGCTGGAGCGATCAATGGATGACACTTCCTTTTGAGCATCCTCTTCGGCCTTCCTGATGCGCTCTTTAGCTTCCAAGATCAAAATGCCGATGAAATCTCTTCTTTTCGAATGAAGTTGAACTTGCTCGGTCAATAAGGTACTGTCTTGACCATCATCACTGATGACAGATCTTGAGGCAAGCTCAAGGCATCTCTCTAAGGCATACTGCTCAGAGGACTGCTCTTGGGTTAAATACCGAACTTCACGCTCCAGATGATTCTTGAAAGACTCAAGATCTTGCCAAATTCTACGTTGCCTCTTGAAGTTGTCTTCCCTCTCTTTGCTCAACCTACTATCTCTGAGTCGAACCTGCAGACTGACAACCTCGATCTTTCTGACTAAATCATTACAAGTTTCTTCTGAGGCACGGAACTTCTTTAAGGTATTTTCGAGCTTCCAAATTTGCTCCATTTGCTTTGACATCTTTCCCCCTCCTTTTCTCTATTCTAAAGAACTAAAAAATATTTTTATTAATTATATTAAAACATATTTTTTACACAAATGCAAAAAAGAAGCCTGGTGACTTCTTGAAGATTTTTCTGTGGTGAGTCGGGAGGGGCTCGAACCCTCGACACCGGGCTTAAAAGGCCCGTGCTCTAACCAACTGAGCTACCGACCCAGAAAATATCTTCTTTATTATAGCGCCTAAGGACTATTTTGACAAGATATTTTAAAGGAGGGCGGTTGGAAGAGTAAAATAAAACTTTGGTCTATGAAACTTGATAGCGCATCTAGACGGCTTATGCCGATTTTTGTTTTTTATCTTCACGGATAACTTCTGCTTCTTGAATATCGTCAGTGAGATATTTTTTGGCAACTTTCATTTTTTTAGAGAATTCTCGAACATAGCGCTTAAGAATAAAGACATTGATTAAATCGGCAACACCGTAAACAACCAACATTATACCTAAAATCATGATCGCAATGGTAGTTGAGGCAATTGGCTGAAAAATAATAATAAAGCCAGAGATGACTGAAATCAGATTCATGAGCGTTGAGGCAGAGAACGCGGGAGTAGAGATCTCTTTAAGCGCAAGCGTCATACGAATCTTCGCTAGGCTAGAAATTACGACATAAAAGCCGATAGCAATGGGGATGATACTAAGAATGCTGGGATTAGTAAGAATGATTAGACCAAGGAGAAAGGAGAAGGAACCGAGCAGTAAACCTGAGAACAGGCCTTGCTGACGGGCGCCAGTGAGATCTGCACTAATCATACTAACACCGGCTGAAATAAAAGCGATAATAAAAATCCAACGCGTAATTTCTAGGCTAAGGGCTGGAAATAAAGCCAAAAAGAGTCCAATACAAACCATTAGGGACGTGGTACTAACGGCAGTATTAAGAAAATTATTAATTTTGTTTGTCAAATTTTGCATTTAACTCTCCTTTACCAAGTGACTATACTCCACTTGTTTGATTCTTAGAGAATATTTTAGCATAGAATATACATATGCGCCTTATTCGAGAGCACCTAATGAATCAAAACTAAAAACCACCCAGTAGGTGGTTTTCGTTCTAATCCCAAATGGTGGACGATAGAGGACTCGAACCTCTGACCTCGTCTACGTCAAAGACGCGCTCTAGCCAACTGAGCTAATCGTCCAACACGTTTATACTACCATATTTTATATTTTTCCTCAATAACTTTTGCTATAAAAAGACCTCTTACGAGGTCTTTTTATTATAGATATTTTCGTTATCTAGCGACGAGCCTTACGTCCACGCTTTAGAACCATAATCGCGAAGAAGGTGGCGACAAAGAACACAGCAAGTGAGGTGGAAATAAAATCTGCGTTAGTAAAGTTTGTACCGGCAAAGACCGAACCACCAGTTTCTGGTACTAGAGGGGCTTTTTTGGAGGAGTAATTAAAACAGTACTTATAATTCTTGCCTAGGATATTACCGAGATTATCATAAGCAGTAGCGACCACACAGTATCTTCCGTCTTTAAGATTTTGCTCAGCGGCTGGGATAGTCCAAGATTGGCTACCGCCATGTCCACCAGTAGTGTCTGGAGTGGGCTTTTCTATTGGATTTGGGAGAACTGGGTTACCATTATCATCATAAATTTGGATAATTGCGTGATCAACGTTTGGCGCAGTATCGATATTGACTTGGGGGTTATTATTACTATCGGTACCGTTGTCGGTGATTTTAATTGCTAGGTAACTAAAATTCACCACATCTTCGGTTGAGGGCTTATTGTTGATCATAGCAACAATCTTATAGTTACCAAACAATCCACCGTTTAAGGCTGTAAGGTTGACCGTAGTCTGAGTACTGCCACTTGTAGAACTGAGATCAGGCGCTGCCACATTCTCGACCGGCATAGGATAAGTAGTATCAACACCATGCTCATCGGTGTAGATAATCTTCCACTGAATAGTGGTTGCTTCAGCATAGTCTTTTTTGACAACGATTTGGTCTGTGGCAAAAGATGCACCGTCAGATGGTAAAGCAATCGACAATGCTTCGCCAGATGGCAAAACAGTTAGCTGAACCGTGACATTGGAAGACGATTCAGCAAAGGCTGGAGATGATGGCAAAGCAATTAATCCAGCCAGGATAGTTATAGCAAGACCAACAAGTCCAAAAATTCTTTTTTTATTCATTTTTCACACTCGCTTGTTTATTTTTATTTTGAACGCTAAGCAGCACCTAGCCGCTTGCTCTGAATCGTCTTATTATCCTCGCGACTAGATAATAAGCTTCGATTTCTGAGCCTGTCGCTTTCTAAATAAGATTATAAACCAGACGATTGTGATTGTCAACAACATAAGCAAGATAATAATAATGAAGACTGGTAGAATAAGGACGATTTTGGTCGTAGTTCTCGACTGATCAATTGCGCTCAGAGTAGAAGTAATACGATAAACGCCAAAAGCAGGAGTATCTTCCCAGACTAATTCGATGTCACGATTAGTGTCAGGCAAAACATCATAGCCTTTAGTATCTTCAAAAACGGTACCACCAAAGATTTTTTCGACCTTAATCTTAAACGTGGCACGAAAATCAGTATTACCAGAGTTTTTGACGCTACCGGTAGTTTTAATCTTCCCTGTCAGGTAAAAGCTATCAAGATTGTGGTTAAGAATCTCTGCGACTTCTTTGGTTTCGCCGTTAGTGCGACCGAATAAAACTAATCCGACGCGAGAGACAGTACGCACTCCACCGGTGTTGTCATCTTTAGGTATAGCCTCTGCGAATAGAACTGCATATTGTCCCCCTCCTGGTATATCTGTAGGGACTTTGACTCTGTAGGAGATCTCCTTCCGTTGACCAGGCTCGACGGAGTAAATCGATTCATTAACATATTCGCCGGCGTCGTTCTTGAAAGTGACCCAACGACTAAGCTGGGTTCTCATGGTCTGATCGGAGAAACTAATATTATATTTTTCATTAGTAACTGAATACGGGTTGGCATAAACTTTAAAACTGAAAGCCTCTGAGCCAATATTATCAACATTGAAGGTATAGTCACGAGTTTCTCCGGCAGTCAGAGTTACACGATTACTGACTGGAGAAATTTGGATGCGAATAGCTGATTTTTCAGAACCACCATCATCGGCGTAGACTGGACTATGTATGATTCCGCCCAAAACTATTGTATTAGATATGATAGCTACACCTAAAAATATTAACCTTCTTAAGCGGGAGCGTTTATTCTGGCAGTGTTTACTTTTATCTTGCTGAAACATAACTTAACCTCATCTTTAAGCTCCAATTAACTAAGGCTCTTCCCTGTTTTACGCTCACGATTTCTGATGACAAGCCAGAAAATAACAGAGAGGATAAAGAGGATAATAAGAACAATGAGCCAAATTGGACAAACAATCACTAATTTCTTTTCAACTTTAGTCTCTGAACCGTATTTAACGATATATTCGACATTAAAAATACCAATGAAAGGTGAGTTTGTCCAAACCTCTTTGCTGTAGCGCTTGGTATTCGGTAAAGTATTGGCCTTGGTTGGCTTTTCTTCGTTGGTATAAATTTCTTCCTTCGAGAAAAAAGGATACACTTTTAAAATAGTCTCAAGTTCAGCATCGATGTTCCCACAGTTTTCGACGCGAGCTTCACCAAAAATTGGAGGATTAAAGAGGAGGGATGGTAATTTAGTCTCCAGGACACGAGTGCAATTTCGGATTTCACCATTAACGTGGGAATACACGATCATACCAACACGGGAGATGGCTTGAATATTCGAGCCATCACCTTTACTGGTGTCGGTCTCAACCATAACAGCACCGTACTGTCCTCCGCCGGGGGCGTCTTTGGGAACCTTAATGGTATAAGAAATTGTAACCTCGGTGTCTGACTCTAGATGTCCAGAAGTTTGACTAAATTCAAACCAGCTAGGAAGTTTAAGTCGATCTTTTTCACCATCAAAGATAGGGTCATACTTCTCATTCTGGACTTCATAGGCCGACGCGTAGACTTTAAAATTAAAAGCCCCAGAGCCGATATTCTGAACCTTGAAACTACCCTCACGAGTCTCACCTGGCTGTAAGGCACCCAGTTGCTGGGTTGAAGGAGAGACTTGAAGGAAGGTTTTCTGTCGCTCGGCCGCATAAACTTGGTTTGAAGCGAATAAGATACCGCCAAACGAAAAGAGTAGGCAGAATAAAAGCCCCATTAAAATACTGTGTTTTTTTGTCATTAACCTCCTTTTTATATACTTATTATTATACACGAGCAGAATTGTTTTTCAAGAAAAAATCACCTATAGGTAGGTGATTTTTAGAATAACTTGATGATATTTTAAGCTTAAAGGGTGGTAGCGGTATAGACAATTGTATCCTGGTAAGTCCCTTGGGCTTGCTGGGCAGAAGTGGCAACACCATAAGTCATTTGGATATCTTCTTGAATACCAACATTGGCGGCGTTATTGTTGGTTTTAACAGTCTGGTCGGTAGATGAGACTGCAACCTTATCAAGGTCGCCACCAGAAATATTCCAACCAGCTGTACCGGCAGACAAAGTGCCAGCGCGAGCAGGAATAGTTTCAGTGGTATCACCAGATTTCATTGAGAAATCATTGTCGGCATCTTTAACTGTGAGCTTGTAGCCATTTTTGTTGTTAGTGGCAACGGTTAGCTTAGTCTTGAGTCCAGCAGTATTAACAGAGTTTGGAGTCATTGAGACCTCAGTCGAAAGGCTATCTGCAGAAAGAGCGATTACTGAGCTAATGTTTACTTTTACAGTGATATTTTTAGTAGCTGAAGCAGCGTAAGTGGCGACTGGGAGAGTACTAATCCCTAAGGCAGTAGCAACACCTAGAGCTACCACAACATTTTTAATCTTTGACATAAAGTCTCCTTTTTTTATGTTTATTTAATATATGACCTTTAATGGTTATGATTATACCTGATCAGTGACAATTATGTCAATAGCTTAAATAAGAATATCTTAATTAATAAAGTGATTAAAAATAGTCGCCTAAGCGACTATTTTATGATTTGAAGTTGACTATTTAACTGCAGCAGTATAGACGATAGTGTCTTCGTAACTACCAGCGAGCTGAGCAGCACCAGTGGAAATATCGTAAGTTACGTTTACATCAGCGTTAACTGGTGAGTTTGATTCTTGGATCTTGAGTGCAGTCTCACTGCTCTTGACCATGGCGGTTGGGTTGGTTAGGAGACCACCTTTGATGCTCCACTTGCCACTACCAGCAACGTTACCATTGGTTCCGGCTTCGATGACGTTAGTACCAGGAACTGGTGTGCCAGAAAGGCCGGCGGTCATGCTAGTGTTATTGTCAGTATCTTTAACGGTTAAGGTCATACCGGTACCATGGTTAGTAGCATAAGAAACGGTGGAAGTAGCAGTTCTGTGTTGGTTTGGAGAAGTGTTGCCAGCGTTAACGTTATTATTATCGACGGCAACAGCAACAGCATCGCCTACGGTCAATTTAACGGTAACGTTCTGAGAAGTTGGGATAGATCCGTCAAGCGGAAGCGGAGCAGCAAAAGTTGCTAGTGGCAAGGATGCGATTCCGAGACCGGTGACTATACCGAGAGTAGCTACGATTTTTGAATACTTTGACATATTTTTCCTTTTTTATTTTTTATTTAATATTTTGTAACCTGATTAGGTGTATGACCTCAAGTTATTTTTAGTATAGTAAACAAAAGCGCTTTAGTCAAGATTATTTAAATAATTATTCTTAGTTTTTATGATAGGTTTTACACAGAAGAGGTCAGTTTGCTGAAGTGACAGAATGAAGAATTGTCCAGATTCTACATAGCGCGATATTGCGTCAGTCGTGGAGTAGTGGTATAATTTGAGTATGCACCTGTGGTGAAATTGGTATACACGCTACCTTGAGGTGGTAGTGCCTTCGGGTGTGCTAGTTCGAGTCTAGTCAGGTGCACCACAATTGACAAAATCGATTTCAAAGAGCCTGTTCCAAGGCTCTTTTAGTTTATATTCAACTTTATACCTCTGTTGCTTATTCTCTTTATCTTCTGTAATTGAAAAGTTCGAGAAGAAAATACGACCAATTTCATCTAGTGTCGCCATATCTAATTCTGACCTCAGTAAATCTGGTATTTTTTGCATAAGTTCGAGATATTCAACATAAGTCTTTTTACTGTCTAATAGTCTGTCTCGCTCGTGTTTTAATTGTTCTTTTTCCTCTCTTAATCTCTTTATATCTTTCTCTGCCTGTTCTAAATCTTCTTGATAGTACTTTGCCATAGCTTCGTTTGAGGGTTTTATAATAAAATCTTTAATCTCATTTCTGTGTTTCTCCGCATAAGTAATTTTTGAGTTGACGGATTTCAAGTCTAATTGGAGCTCTCTCCTACGTTCTATTAAAGTTTCTTCAAATTGACGAGAATATTCCTTATGTAAATTCTCATCTTGAAATGCGTTTATATGCTCAGTAAAAAACTCTTGCATAAACTTCAGAATGTATCGAGGACGAAAATTCTTGCTATGATTCGGACAGTGCTTATTTGGACACTTATAATAATAGTATTCTTTTATGGTTTTCCCCGTTGACTTGTCTTTCTTTGTTGTAATTCCAGAGTGCATGTTACTTTTGCATATACTACATCTCACCAGACCACGCCACAAATCAGCTCTTGTCTTCTCTTTGCTACTCAAACTTTTCTGGGCTAGAACAAATACGCCATTCTCATCAAAAGAGCCGGCGTTGTTTATTCTAAGAAAATCACTTGCCGATACCGCTGGAGTAAAATCATAAAAATCACCTAAATTAGCATGCGAATCGCCATATACCAAAATGCCACAGTAAAATGGGTCTCTGAAAATTTGCTTTGAAAGTTTTTGCTTATCCCACCTAAATTTAGTATGTCCGCCATCTTTTACTGAACGCATGTAATTGCTTTTGTTCAAAAACTGAGCTATATCCTCTATGGAATCACCATTAAGTCGCCTATCAAAAGCCTCTTTAATGAGCGCAAAATTGTTCCCGTCGGGGAACAGTCTCTTATTGTTATCTATCCAATAGCCGTGCTTTAATTTGCCAATAAATTCACCTTGTTCAGTTCTTGCATTATTACCTCTAGTAACAGATTCGCTTAGATGTTCAGAATACTGTTTTGATAACACGAACGAAATACCTAACAACATTTTGCCAGTTGGATTGTTGTCAAAATGTGATGTGGCAAATTGTAAATTTTTAATAGTCCCTCTATCTAGCATGTCAATTATTATTCCAGCTTCTTTCATGTTCCTTGACAGCCTGTCTGCATGCCAAGCCATGATACCATCAATCTTGCCGAATTTTAGATCATCCAGCATCTTCATAAATTTTGGTCTCGTGTCTGGTTCTTTCGCACTGCCTTTCTCTTCGATGATGTCAACTATATTCAATCCTCTACTTTTAGCCGTTTCGCGACAAATTCGCACCTGGTCTTCTATGGATTTTTCCTGTCGATCTTCGTTAAGTGTTGACTTTCTGGCATAAATAACATACCTAAGATCAGAAACATCTATTTCATTCTTTTGATGTTTTACTCCTATGAGGCTCAGTAAGGCCTCTCTCGCTTGTTTATCGGCTTGCTGTTCGTCCATCACTAAACTTCCTTGAAGAATGTTTGGACAACTCTATGGAATTGCCATTATGGTCTTTTACGATGAACTTATTTATTGGGTCGATTTTGTTTTTATTTTTACCAACGAGACTAACTAATTTGGATACATTATTCTTAGAGTCTTTCATAGCTGATTGTTGTTTAGTATTATTGTCCATGACTAAAACAATTATATCTCATTTGTGCTACAATTAAATTGTCTTTACTTTCAATCGTTTGTCGGACGCTTTTAGCGGTTCGCCGGAAAAAACGGCACCGCATAAGCAATCGGCGAAAATCCGGCTTGCGAATGGAAGTAAAGACACCTTGCGGTGTCGTTTTTTGTTTCTAACGACAACGGTTTAAATATAAGAGAAACTAGGAGTAATATGAAAATGAATATTAAGTTACCGTCATTAAGTAAAAAACAAATTATGATTAGCTTAGTGATACTATCTTTTATTAGTATTGCCACTATTGGTAGTGCCACAGAGAATAAAGGTAAGCAGAATAACGAAAACTCCATAAAAACTCAGCAAGAAATAAAACAAGATAATGCAAGCACTACAGATAACAAAACAAAAGGAACTATTACATATACTATCATTGGTGAATTAGAGGGAGAATATGGCAAAAAAGTTGTATTAAATAAAAATAGCAATATGCCAGTAACTAAATACCTTTACAAGCTACCAGCTGGAACATATAAAGTAACGACTTCTTTTAAGAAAATGGCTAGTTTCTTCATTGTGAAAGACCAAATAAAAACAACTCCAGGTAACGAATCCCCAGAGGAAATTGATATCGTAGGCACTGGTTACCTATTAACTGCAGGAGATGATGATTTCAACGGTCGCGCCAAAAAAGAAGTAGATATAACACTAAAAGAGGATGAGAGCATCCAGGTTGTTGGCAATAATAAATTCTTCTTTGAAAAACGCTAAAAAGATTAAAAAATATGAAAGACCGCAAGACGTACAAGATACTTACTATTTGCAATCTTCTCTTCCCGTTCGCTATAAATCGTATATATCTGGGTAATGCAACTTTGGGCAGAATTATAACTTTAGATCATTTTTATCTAGGAGCTTTGGCTGATTTATTCTATATGGATAAAACATTCGATGAAGCTATGACAAAAAGAGGCTATATAAACACCAATGTGTGCAATAAAAAGGATTAGTTCTAATAAAATATATCGCTCGTGCTAATAAGCCTTATTTATAGTTTTACTTCTCTTTTGTAGCTCTATGCCCCACATCCGTAAAAATGTAAAAAGACGCTGTTTTTCTAGTGTTTGTCCATAGTCTGTCTTAGTCTATTTTGTAATAGTTTTAGTATGTTTTGGTTAATAAATAACCTCTTGGTGGCAGGCACTGCGGTTGTCATAGATTACTCGCACGCTTTCTGCCACTTTCTCTATAACGCATTGTTCGTCAATCACTATATATAAGAGTTCGAGACCAGGTTGCTTAGGTGCACCAGTTCGAATTTTGTTGTTTTTGATATCTTTTAGGATGCTTGATGTGGTCTTGGACTGTTCAGGGTGTCCTATTTTGTTGCGAAGTTAAAAATCTGTTACAAGTTCAAAAGGTAGATAAACTCCACGACTTTAGAAATAGAAGTTTGTCTAAAAATTATTTTCGTCTAGACTAGTTTCAGACGAATACCTACGACCCCATACTCCGCTTGTTGCTCTGGGGAGTAAAATTCACTAAGCACCTTCAGTAGCTCATCTTTGTTCATAGATACATCGGCAAGTACCGAAATGGAAAAATCTTCAAATAAGTCTTTAAAGGAATGATAACGGAGAAGGCCGATAACTTCGGTTCTTATCTTATTGTCTTCGGACTTGAAAAACTCAATGATATCGCCGAGTTGAATCTGTCGACGCTTTTCATCATAAAGACGAAGCTCGATACGCTTTGTACCGTCTTTTATAAAATCGAAATATTTTGGTTGTAAATTCATTAAATGTGTTGTCATGAAACAGTCGTCTCGATTAGTAGATTTATGGAGTGCGATTCTTGACGGTTTTTTTGGTGGCCCAATTCTCAATATCAATGAAGCGATCAGTGGCAGTAACTAAGTGATTTTCTTGAGAAAATGAACGCACGTTTCGATTGACAAAGTATGGCAGAGTGGTCTGATAGAGGCCAATTGCTGGAACGTCATCCACCCAACGTTCAAGAAATTTAAGATACTTAGCAGCACGTAAGTTACTATCCATGGTATTGCGAGCACTCAATAATAAATCATTAACAACTAGGTTTTTGTAATTACTTAAGTTATGCCCATTCTCCGAAGCTTCCAAACTGTGATAGTAAGCGAGAACATCAGGATCAGCACCAAGTCCAATCTCGTAAATTAAAAAGTCATAAGCTCGAGGACGCAAAACATTAAGAGTGAAATCCTGATTTGAATCGTAAGCATTGACAGTAGCTTTTAACCCTAGGCCTTCAAGCTGTGAAGCAATACGGTTGGCAATTTCCTCAAGATAGTTATTTCCTTTGACGGTTACGATATTAAATGTTGTGGAGGCTAACTCGGCGTTATTTGTCTTGAGGGATTCGATAGCGGTTTTAGCAGCAGTGACGTCAGTTTTGGGGATAGCTGGAAAGGTTTTCGAGCCAACCTGTGACTCAAGGACAGGATAGTCAAGTGGCAATTCCCCGCTCAGCCCAGAGCGAAGGTTATTTAAATTCAATCCTAGCCGAATGGACTGGCGTAGTTGTTTATTTCTGAGACTAGGGCTCTCGGTGTTAAGAAAAGCAAAAACCCCATAGTTGACTGCGGTCTGATATTCATTGATATTGGTGGAATTAAGTTCTGAGGAGAACTTGGAAGGCAAATCCGCGGTGGCCGTTACGGTACCGTTCTTGATAGCAGATTTAATATCGGTAATACTAGGAAAGGCATGGATGGAGAAACTATCAAGTAGAGGAGTACCTCGATAATATTTTGGATTCGCCGTAAGATAAACCATCTTTTCGCCTTCAGTACCAATGTTTTGAGTGGCGTTAACCGTGAAAGGGCCAGAAGTGATGGGGCGAGTAGAGAATTTATTCTCCAAGAGTAGTTCCGGGGAAACATCTTTCAGGATATGACTAGGTAAGACTGGTAAGTCCAGTGAATTCTCAAAAAAAGTATTGGAGGAGTTGAGAAAAAAAACAATTTCACCTTGTTCGTTTTCTTTAACGGAAACCCCGGCAAGTTTAGAGGCAAAATTAGTCTTGATGCGACTACTCTGGATAGTTCTGATCGTATAAAGCACATCCTGATTAGTAATAGGCTCGCCATCAGACCATTTAATTCCCTCTCGGAGCTTAACAGTCCAGACGTCGCCCTGTTCGTTAGTATGAATACTCTCAGCCAATCCAAGACCAGTATGTCCGGAGTAATCTCTGGCGCTAAGAGTAGAAAAAAGGAGGCGCGAAAGGGTTTCTTCAGAACTAGTGCTGGCGAAGAGTGGATTGAGTGAATTGATTTTGCCGAGTGTGGCTTCGGTGTAGGTACCGCCACTAGTATAAGTTTCTATCGCAAAAGAATTTAAATACCAAAAGGCTTGCGTAATAGATAGGAGAATAATAGCAGAGACTAATAAAAACCACTCGATAACGAATAGGCGGACTTCCTTGATATGGGAGATGTGACCAAGGAAATTTTCCCTGATATGCTCGCGACCATCTTGATTAACTCGCTTTGAAAAAAGCGAAATTTTCTTGACTATTTTACGCCCACTCTTTTTGAAAATTTTATTCATGATAGATAATAGATTAGGATGGAATCAAAAGTAATCCCAAAATCGAAAAAACGAAGACGAGGCAGAAGAAAATCGTAACGTTGAAAAGCGATTTATCCAGCCCACGACGAGTAGTGTAAAGTTCACCAGAAGCACCAAAACCAGCACCAAGGGAGGCGCCGCGTTGCTGTAAGAGGACCATCAAAATACATAGAGCCGCAGAAATCAGGGTTGTAGTTTCTAGAAGATTACCAATATTCATGATTCAATTATAGGATGGGACGAGAAAATTAACAAGACTATTTATCGCGCTCATTAGGAGCCAAGATAGAATCACTCCAATCGTAGTCATATGAACATGCGGGACGATCCAGATAACAAGCGCAATCATTAGAATGTTGATAATAAGAGTAAAGATGCCCATAGAGAGAATAATCAATGGGAGGCTGAAAAGCATGGCGAACGGCTTAACGATGGCGTTGACAAGAGACATGACAAGTCCAGCCGTAAGATAAAGCCAGAAACTACTGGCGCCCTCATCAATGCGACCGAAGGCGTTAATACAAAGCCACATTGTAGCAGAAGAAACTAGCCATCGAAATAAAAAAACTAGGAGTTGCTTTTTGATCATAATTGGATTATAGCATAAACTTAACGTTTAAATAAACTTACGCAAAACTAGAGAATGCAAATACAACAAATAGAACTACTGGAAGAGAGTCTTGCCGCGCAACTGACGGTGATAGGTGATGGCGAAGCGGTGCGATTCTTCGTCAATTCTAGCAACAAGCTTTGCAAGATGGGAATCATGGGGGTAAAGTTTCGAGCGAAAAACATATTGTAGCGATAGAGGGTCAATGGCTTCTGACTTGCTGGTTGGAGCTTCATTTATGATGGTCGCAGAAGGCGTTTTGGTTGAATGACTGGAGCCTGGGATTGGGATAATCAGATTAAGGCTGGTGTTTCGAGAGTGGTCGCCAGATTTATTGCGCCCAATTACGGGAATTTCTACTGTGGCTAAAAGATCTAGAACGGCATTCAATTGCTGAGGACCTCCGTCGAGGATGATGAGATCTGGAAAGGGCCACTCTTGGTGCTTTAAGCGTCTTGAGATAACTTCGCGCATACTAGCGGTGTCATCGTTCTTGCTGCTGCGAATTTTAAATTTACGATAAGAAGTGCGGTCGGAAACACCATTTTGGAAGACTACCATACTAGCTACAGTATTAGTGCCGGAAATGTGGGAAATGTCATACCCCTCAATACGACGAGGTGGCTTAGGTAATTTTAATAATTGTTGTAATTCCAAAAGCGCGCGATCTGAAGATAGGTCAAGGAATTCTTTATCTGAGAAGACGATTTTGCGTTTCAACCCCTTAAGTCCAAAATATTTATCGCGTAGTCGGGCGGCCTCTTCAAAGTGACCTAGAGAGGCGGCGGCTTTCATCTGTTTCTCTAAATCGAGAATAAGCTTTTCGCGATCTCCGTTTAGATAACGAATTAAAAATTTGAGATTCTTTTTATATTCCTGTGGAGTAGTCTTATTAATCTCAATGCCGGGGGTTAATCCAAGATCAGTATTTAAAGTTTTTTTGCCGTCAAAAGGTTTTTCATAAAAAGGAAAAATTTTGCGTAGAATACGGAGAGCCTTAATGATGGTGTTTTTAGCATAAAATGGACCAATATAAGTAGCTCCGTCATCAAGCGGATTTCTGGTAATAGAGACAAAAGGAATGGCGCTCTTCATGTCCACTCGCACATAGCTAACAGTTTTATCGTCGCGTAGCAGAATATTCCACTGTGGCATATAACGCTTAATCATCTCGGATTCGAGAAAGAGTGCGTCCATCTCGGTATCAACAGCAATCCAATCAGTGTCAGCGATTTCTGCAATGAGTGCCTCGGTTTTAGGGTCTTTTTCGGTCTGCTGGAAGTACTGCCGAACTCGGTTTTTGAGAACGGCGGCCTTTCCGACATAAATAACTTCGCCTTTTTGATTCTTATGAAAATAAACTCCCGGAGCGGAGGGCAGGGTTTTGAGCTTGGCCTTAAATTGATCTGAAATCACAAATCTATTTTAACATTTTCCAAAGCGATGTAGTAATAAACAGCAGGGCTGTAATCAAGGCGAGGATGGTAATAATAATTAAGAGTGAAGATTTTTGTTTTTTTGTTTTACTTTCTGAGTTTGCAAGCGGGTCATGGGCGAGGCGAGCCGGCTCAAAATCGATCTGGGGGCTAATGGACGGCTCATGGCTCATTAAGGTATTATTAGGCAAGGAGCTATTGATTATAGAATGATTATTAATCATCGGATGACTACTGGATGTGAACTGATTGCCGGTTGTAGAATGGTTATTGGATGTACGAATAGATGCCTCTTCCGTTGCCGGTTCTTCACTGGTAGACGAACCAGTTCCTTTGAGATCATCAAAGTCAAGTTGCTGGCTAGTTAAAATTGAGGGGTCCTGGAGGTCAAAGGTTTTGGCTCCTGGGCCTGGAATAGTCTCGATCGGATTGACATCGATATCGCCATAAGTCCTTCCTGACATTACTTCCCTTTCGCTTATGCTATATTTTGAGTAATCATACCATAAATGGTTTCAGAAATATACTAAACTGGCATGCTATAATGGCTTTATGGACAACTTAAAGATTAAAGAAATCAAAGCAAGACAAATTCTAGATAGTCGTGGCAATCCGACCGTGGAGGCGGATGTTTTTCTGTCGGATGGTAGCGTGGGACGCGCTATGGTACCTTCTGGCGCCTCGACCGGTGCCGGTGAGGCTCTCGAGCTTCGTGACGGCGACGCCAAATACTATAACGGTAAGGGCGTAATGAAGGCGGTCAGTAATGTAAATAATCAGATTCGTGATCAATTGATCGGTAGCACCGCTGAACAGAATACCGTAGATCAGATCATGATCGACCTTGATGGGACTGAAAATAAATCAAAGCTAGGGGCGAATGCAATCTTGGCAGTATCAATGGCAACAGCAAAGGCAATGGCAAGAGCTAAGCATTTGCATTTTTATGAGTATATTGCAGACCTAGCTGGGACTCGCAAACTGATGTCGTTACCGATGCCGATGATGAACGTAATGAATGGTGGAGCGCACGCCGATTGGAGTACAGATTTCCAGGAATATATGCTAATGCCACTAGGAGCAACAAATATCGGTGATGCCGTAAGGATGGGAGCGGAGACTTTTCATGCACTGAAGAAAGTTTTAAAGGAACGAAATTATGTAACCACTGTGGGTGACGAAGGTGGATATGCACCAAGAGTACAAAGTGGCAATAATGAACCTCTAGAATGTATAAAATTAGCAATTGAGGCGGCTGGATATAGATTGGGCGAAGACATTTCAATTGCGATGGATATTGCTTCCTCTGAATTCTTTAATGCGGATAGATATCAATTGAGGACAACTGGAGAAACTAAAACAGCCGGAGAAATGATTGACTGGTATGCTTGGATTCTAGATAATTACCCAGTAGTTTCGATTGAGGATGGTTTGGCTGAGAACGACTGGGAAGGCTGGAAGATGCTAACTGAGAGACTCGGGTCGCGAGTACAATTAGTGGGTGACGACCTGTTTGTAACCAATACAAAGCTACTACGTCGCGGAATTGAAGAAAAAGCAGCTAACGCTATTCTGATAAAACCCAATCAGATCGGATCTTTATCTGAGACGATTGACGCTGTAATGATGGCGAAAAAGAATGGATATAGGACGGTGATCTCACACCGTTCGGGTGAGACTGAGGATAATTCAATCGCTCACCTAGCGGTAGGATTGGGGGCAGGTCAGATCAAAACTGGTTCACTATCGCGCTCTGAGCGAATTGCGAAATATAATGAGTTAATTCGTATCGCGGAGGATAATCAAGAACTACAACTTTTAAATCCTTTTAACAAGGACTAATGAGAATAAAAACTAAAAAATCACCCTGATGGGTGATTTTTTATTCTTGATGAATTAGCTGCAGAAATTCCGACTCATGGATAATGGGAATACCAAATCTTTCTGCCTTCATAGTTTTTGAGGCACCGGGCTTCTCGCCAACAATCAAGGCTGTGGTGTTTTTGACAACGGAACTAGTAACAGTGGCGCCTAAATTACGTAATTGATCCTCCGCCAAATCTCGACTCATTGAACTAAGCGTTCCCGAGACTACATAACTCTTACCAGATAAAGGAAGTTCAGCCTGATTACTGTAGTAGGGCTTAACTCCTAACTGTTGCATTTTTGCAAGTTGAGCCAAATTGTCTTCGTCGGCAAAATAAGCTAGGATTGATTCAGCCACTACGACACCAATGTCCGGAATCGATAATAAATCATCAGTATCAGCATTAATGAGGGCCTCTAGTGACTTAAAGTGGTTCGCTAGAGCAATCGAAGTTTGTACTCCGACATGACGAATCCCGAGAGCAGTAATGAACTTTGCGAGAGGTGCTCGTTTAGACTTCTCGATCGCTGAAACCAATTTTTGAGCCGAAATTTCGGCGAAGCGTTCTAATTTAATGATCTGAGAGACCTGTAAAAGGTAAAGATCTGAGAGGCTTTTAACGAGTCCAGAATCCACCAAGAGATTAACGTTCTTTTCACCTAGCCCTTCAATATTGAGGGCGGGCTTGCTAGCATAATAGGCGATGGCACGCTTTAAAATTAAGTCTGAGCTAAGTCCTTTAACTCGATAGACGACTTCTCCCTTTGGGCGCTCAAACTCTAGCTCAGGATATTGTGTCTTGAGAGCGTCTTGATAACTAAAAGGGGCAGACTGCTCGTCACGCAGAGATACAAGTACTTCTTTAATCTGAGGAATAATATCGCCAGCTTTATAGATAATTACAGTATCACCAATACGGAGATCAAGCCGACTAATTTCGTCAGCGTTATGCAGAGTAGCGTGGCGAACGACACTACCAGCGACCAGCACTGGATCTAGGATTGCTACTGGAGTGGCGGCGCCAGTACGACCAATTGAGATTACGATATCGCGAACTTTAGTGGTGGCTTCTTCGGCTGGATACTTGAAAGCAACCGCAGCACGAGGAGTTTTGCCAATAATGCCTAGCTGTCGATAAATTGCTCGGTCATTAATCTTAATCACCATGCCATCAGTGCCAAATGGCAAGGACTGTCTGATGCTACCCAAGCGCTGGATTTCAGTTAATACCTGGTCGAGCGACTCAAAAACTTGATCTTGTCCTGAGGTCTGAAAACCAAAGGCGCGAAGTTGGGCGTAGGCTAGGGCATGGGTGGCAGGATTTGGAGTGACCAAATCGTAAGCCATAAAGCGAAGTGGTCTGGCGGCAGCAACCCGAGGATCCAGCTGACGGATAGAGCCAGCGGCCAAATTTCTGGGGTTAGCAAATGGTTTTTCCCCGTTTTGTCGCTGGAGTTGATTTAATTTTTCGAAATCTGACTTAAAAATAATCACCTCTCCTCGAACCTCGACATCGGATGGAACTTTGCTCGGATCTCCATGTAAGCGGAGTGGAATATTTGCAATAGTGCGAACATTCATAGTGACATCTTCTCCGATTAACCCATCACCGCGAGTGACCGCTTGGGTTAGGATGCCGTCTTGATAATGTAAAGACATGGCTAGTCCATCCATTTTAATGTCCGTAAAGTACGAGAAGTGAGTATCCTTATCCACCAATTTATAATTTCGGGCTGCCCAATCTCTGACCTCGGACTCTGAAAAAACGTCGGACAGTGAAATCATGCGACTTTTGTGCATAATTTTATTGAATTTATCTAGTGGTTTGCCTGCTACGCGCTGGGTGGGAGAATCAGCGGTAATTAATTCAGGGAAGGCCTCCTCAAGAAGAGCTAACTCGTGCTTAAGTGAGTCGGCGGCCGCTTCGGACATAATGGACTGGTCTAGGACATGATAATGGTAACGGTATTTATCAATAAGTTCACGTAGTTTATTAATGCGCAAATTAGCAGCTTCTCGGCTCATTGGTTGTGATTGGCTCATGATACTATTTCTTACTTACTTTCTGCTGTTTTGGAGTCTTAATGGGATAGAAGTCATCTTTATAGTCGAGTAGCTGGCGGTAAAAAAGGTAAGCATAAACAGAAAGAAAAACAAAAACATAAACGGTAACAGTAAGGAGGACGAAAGGAACGAGTGGTAAGCCAAGATCATTGAGCCAGGGGAAGGCACCCTTGATGAGAATGTCGATAAGAATGGTGGGTAAAACTGTCACAACATAAAGTAGTGCGACACATAAGATAAGATAGATGAGGCGAATTAAGAATCGAATGCGACGACCAGCAATTAGATTGCGTGCAGTCTCAATTGCGGTGAGAGGATAGAGTCCTGGAGCGGAGACGGCGATTAAACCCAAGACTGAACTCGAGGTAAGATAGATACTAAGCAAAGTCATCAAGCTGGCAAAAATAAAGTAGATGAGGGCATAAAAGGGTGTTTTTAGAAATTCGGTTGAAACAGCGGCTTGATAGGTGATGATGACAACCATAATGGGAATAAGTTCAATAAAAATAATCAGAGCGACAAAAAAGGAGGAGACTAAGGGTGATAAGGCATTATAGAGTCCGTCGCGCATGCGAGGATGATGACCAGCGAGGAGATGCCTGGTTAAATAAATAGAAACTAGCCAAACAATCATGAATAAAAGAATGGCAAAAATTTTCTGTGCATCATTCATGGTGGTAAGTCCACCGGTGGTAACGGTGCCGATGAGAGTGAGTCCAGCTCGGCCAAGTGCGCCAAAGCGTCCATTAACGATCTCTTTATTGGTTCGATCGATTGAATCTTTAAATTCTACAAAAGTCGACTCGGACATCAAACCAACTAATATGATATAAAGTAAAATAATTAAGACGATTAATGGGAAGAAGACTTTTTTGTGACGGTGGATTAGTTGAAAGGTAGCTACGGCATGAGACATGAGACCTGGAGTTTCGGTCTTACGATCATAATCTTCGCGATAAGAGCGGTGAAAAGAGCGATGTAGATTGATCCGGTTGAGTTTTATTTTGGCTCTGGAATCTTGCCATTTCTTAAACTTTAAAACAGCTGCCTTTATCCCAGATGGTTGCTGAGAAGACTTTAGTTTTGATGATTTTGATTCTGATGGAGTCTTGAGCTCTTTGTTTTGGTAACGTTTCTTAGTCACTATTCTTCCCTTTTATAAAATACTTTATATGTCCTATCTTAAAAGTTTTTTAGAATTTATATTTAGCGTGTTCTAGGCGTTCAATTCTTTTTTCAAGGGGAGGATGTGTGCTGAATAAGTTGATAGCCTGTTTTTTAAGCGGAGAGTTAATAAACATGGATTCAGTGGCGGCATTTTGGCGCATCATGGGTCGAGAGTGCTCCTCCAATTTTTTAAGAGCAGCAATCATACCTTCTGGAAACCTGGTAATTTCGACAGCGCTAATATCAGCTAAATATTCTCGTTCGCGAGAGATAGCCATTTGAGCGATACTGGCAGCGATTGGAGCTAAAATTGCGGTAAGAATAACCATAATGAGGCCAACTGGGCTATTATCTTCGTCTTTATTTCTAATAAAACGCATCATACGAAAGCCTAAGTCTGATAAAAAGCCGATGATGCAAACTAGAGCAAAAGCGATGGCTGAGACTCGAATGTCGTAATTTTTGACGTGAGAAAGTTCATGCGCCATCACTGCTGATAATTCTTTGTCGTCCATAATATCGAGTAAGCCAGTAGTGGCAGCGACAACGGCATGACTAGGATCGCGACCAGTAGCAAATGCGTTAGGGGCAGGATCATCAATGAGATAGAGATCTGGCATAGGGAGTCCAGTCGTAATTATAAGGTTTTCCACGATGCGATAGAAACGACGATTATCTTGGCGATCAATTTTTTTAGCGCCAGTCATTAAAACGGCAAGCTTAGCAGCAAAGAGATATTGGATCGCAGCATAGATAACTGCGATAATGACCGCGTAGATGGTAATTGCAAAATCCTGATAAAACCAAGCAAAAGCAGTGCCAAGTAGACCGATCAAAATGATGAATCCGAGAAAAATCAAGACTGTGTTGCGTTTATTTTCAGCGATTTGTTGGTACATATTTTAAAAAGTGGGGGACCTAAACCCCCACTCACCTTCCTCGGTTAGAACTCAACTGTAGGGCTCTTATCAAGTTTTTCCATTTCTTTTTCGTCGACAGTAAAGTATGTATATTTTTCAAAGCGTGAACCATATAAGATGTTAACTGGGAACTGAATAATACGGGTGTTGAATTCACGGGCGCCAGCATTATAGAAGCGGCGAGAAGCTTGAAGCTTCTCTTCAGTATCAACCAATTGTTCCTGTAATTTTTGAAAATTCTCACTAGCTTTTAATTCTGGGTAAGCTTCGGCGATAGCGAAAACTTTACTAAGCGCACCTTGTAGAGATTTTTCAGCCGTAGCAGTTTCTGCTACGTTTTTAGCTGACATCACAGCCGTACGAGCCTTAGTGACTTCTTCAAAAGTTTCTTTTTCGTGTTTAGCATAACCTTTTACCGTACTAACAAGATTAGGGATAAGGTCAGCACGTAGCTTCAAGATGACCGTAATCCCAGACCACGCCTCTTTCACTCGCTCATTGAGACGGATAATAGAGTTATAGGTAGAGATAAGATAGGTAATCAATACTAGGACAAGTACTAGAACGATTACTCCGATGATTAAAAAATTTGGCATTTTGCTCCTTTGTTAATAGTTACATTATATAGTTCCGGTTATTTTTTCGCAAGACAATCATAACAAAAATTCTCCACTGAAAGGGGGGTTTCAGTGGAGAATTCTTACCGCAATTTACAGAATGATTCTATAAATTATGATACTGGTGCGAGCTAAGAGACTCTAGCTCTCGACCTCTTCCTTAGTAAGCAAGAGATCTAAGCAACTGAGCCACATTCGCACGTACCTACACTTAATGTGTAATAAATTATGATTAGCTAGAGTCTTAATCTACAAAACTCTACTATTCATGTACGGTATCCAAATATCTTGAATATCTGTGTTTATTTTACTTTAAAAAAATAATTTAGTCAATTCATTTTCCGGGGATTATTATTAATATTATAACATCGCACAATCGTAAATATGTTTCGAGCGTGGAATGGAATAATGGGTGCACATTCTGGTCGTATTAAGTGATTCGTAACCCATCACTTGTACAATACAAGGTAAAGAAATTACGATCGTGGCGCATTCGAAGGACACGGGCATCATAATTATATCGATCGTGGTAAGGGATTCACAATGTATGACCGTCGCGCAAGAACAGGCACCGAAATTGGTGGTTCCGGGAAAGAAAACTACATAGACGTACGAACTGGAGTTGGGCACACTACGCAGTGATACAAGGACGGTTATCGTGTTTCCTGGGATACCGAAGACGGTGGACAAACCGAAAAGGCACATTGGATAAACCAGAATCTTCCGTATGGACACCCTGATAGACACAAATGTCCTGATGATGCCGATGTTTAATCTTTGCCCAATCGTTTCAATTGAGACTATCTAATCTTTCTAGAACCGCAGCACTCTGCCGCGGTTTTTGTGATACCATATAGAATATGGATAAGCTACAATCTAAAACTGAGTTGATACAAAAATTGAGGGATATAATAGATTGTCTAAGTAATAAAACTCCATATAGTATCAATTTTAATGATGCTGATAAATATGAATATGAAATATATTTAATAGCCGATGAGTGGAATAAGCTATTTCCAGAGCAATCGTTCGAAAATGAATTTTCGATTATTGATAAATTATGGGAATTGCTTGGTTCATGGAATTTCGAAGACGAAAAAGATTTAGAAAAATGCAAACAAATTATTGAATTGGCTAAAAAAGCAGAATCAGAATTAGTAAAATCGAGATGATGGATAAAATTCCGCAAGATGAATTAGCTGAAATTTTTGAATCCTATGATGTTCATGAAGTATTTTACGATACATCAAGATGGGTTACTCCAGGCTCTATGATTTATGTTTTTTCTGACAAAATGGTGCTAACCATGTTTTATATGTATCCGTCTATAATATAAGTAAGATGTTGATATAAAACATAAACATCACGATTGCTGCCCCGATTACGTTTGGTATTAGTGATTCCCCCTCGCTGATAATCATCAGCATTCCGATAATAGTTAGTGCAATTCTGATAATTGCCTCGATTGAATTAATTTGTTTTTTCATTCCATGCTCTTTTTTTGTGATTACCAAGAGAAAGCGAGAGCGAAAAAGATTTTGGGTCATATTTTTTGGACAAAAATAAAAAATCAAACAAACATAAATATTTTCGGAAAAAATAATGAAAATTTTTAACCTTTTTTGTTTTCAAAAGAGCTACGAAACTTACCTCGTTCGTCTTAAGGCTTCGCTCTCGGTCACTCTTGGTAATTTATTAAATTTAATTTTCCAAATTTTTAAGCTTCTAAAACTAGGCACAGCCATAGTTGTTTTATGTTCTATGGAAATTAAAAGTTCATCTAAAATTCACTTTGAATCCCCAATAAAACAAAAAATCAGGGCGTAATACCCTGATCCAGAAATAAAAAAACACTCCGAAAGGTGTATCAAGTAATCAAATTATGGTGCGAGCTAAGAGACTCTAACTCTCGACCTCTTCCTTGGCAAGGAAGCGCTCTAAACAACTGAGCTAAGCTCGCATCTGTTTAGATTATAGATGAATTTTATTTTAAATTCAAGGGTTTTTTAAATCTTTTATAACCTAAACAGTTCTGAACAATTATTTTTGAGTAAAGTAGCCGGGGTTGCCTGGGATGTCAATATGAGCATAATCGCTGTTATAGTTTGGCCAAACGTAACTAGTACCATTTTCACCGACGACGTTACTAGTATGCTCAAACATTTTCTGAGACGCAGGACTTAATCCCGTCACTGTAAAGCTTGGCGAAACTAGAATAGTTTTCATGCCAGCATTGGTGAACATAGCTTCGGCCGTAGTTAGACTGCGAGTATCAAAGCTGGAAATATCTAGAGTGCCATTACCCGGGTTTTTCATAGTAGAGAGGAACATATTTTTCATATTAGTGACCTTTCTTGTATCAAAGGAAGAAATATTTAAATTGATCAGATTAGCTTGATCCTGGAACATAGCTTCCATGGTTGTGACATTGCCTGTGTTAAAATTTGAGAGATCAAGATTTTGAAGAACTGGCACCGCAGACCAATGAGAGAACATGTGAGACATGTCTACGACATTATGTGTGCGAAAACTAGAAACATCAATACTAGCTAGGTTGGTCATCTCTTCAAACATGAACTTCATATTAGTCACATTCAAGGTATCAAATTCACGCAGATCAAGGTTTGTTAGGGTATGACAATGCGAGAACATAAATTCCATATTCTGTACATTCTTTGTCGTAAAACCTGCGTGTTGAAAATTCCTTAGATTAGTAAGACGACCAAACATCGCTGCCATGTCGGTAGCGGAATCATTTTGCCAACCAGAAACATTGAGATCAGTAATATTCTCACTACAGACAAATGTACTGTTCATATTGGCAACATTGCGAGTATTCCACCCAGAGAGATCTAGGGAAGTTACACTTTTCAATCTAGCGAAGGCGAAAGACAAATTAGTGACGCGACTAATATCAAAGTGGCGAACATCGATAGTGGGGAGATGTGACCCATGAAAGATTCCCTCCATATTTTTGACCCGACTAGTATTCATATGAGAAAAATCAATTGGATCGACGCTGATTGGATAATAAATATCTTTTTCCGAAGCAAACATATAACTCATATCCTCTGCATTACTAGTATCAAGATCAGTGATATTAATTTTCTTTACTAATTTTGTTCCAGTATGAAACATGCGATTCATGTTTTTAGTCTTACTAGTATTAATACCGGTAATATCTATAAGCTGGACATCGTTTGCGCCAATATTTATTTCAGAAAACATGCGACTAGCATCTTCATTGGCATAGGCAATATCCGCATCACTCCACCAAAGTATAGTTTTAGAAGCGGAATCATACCAAAGATAGATAGGAAGAGCTGAATCAGCAGTTGATACTACCTGTGCGGCTGCAAGGTTAGTGGGGGTAGCCGTGGCCCGTTTAAAAACTTTAGCATCTAAAGACGGGTGGACAGCATGGACTTTCTTGTAAAACAATGGGCCAGGAATAAAGGTGGCCGTGGTTGGGACATGATTAGAAATGACTGTGAAGATAACCTGTTTAGAATAGGTACCCGTAAGAAGGTCGGGTCCGGATTTAACCCCAAAATCAATAAAATACTTAGTCCCAAATGCAGATTTTTTAGTAAACAAGGTATCTGGAGTACTAGCCTTAGGAACTGGATGATAATTGCCGGTTGGAAAGATAGCAGCGGCACGATAGCCCCAGGTCTTAGAACTAAACGCGGTGTCCACTAGAGGAGTGGTGATCGAAGGGATTTTTTGAAGAACTGAAGGATCGGAGTGATTGAGATTTGTATCCTCATCAATACTAGAGATATAAGTAGTAGCGCCAGTAGAATTATTCGTATAAACATCGATTAGGAAGGAACCATGCTTAAAGGTTGAGGAGGCAAGCTCAGTTTGAGTAAAATTAAAGTCCACTGAGGGATCACTAGAAGCAGTGATGATGGGAGAGGTAGATGGCGCACCTGGAGCGGCAAAAGTATTATACTGAGAAGTTATCACTAAGGCAGAACCTAGTAAGGTCGTGAATAATGAGAAGATTAAAAATGGAATATAATGAGCACGACGAGTAAGAATAAGCTTTAATGACTTGGATTTTTTATTCTGGTATAAAATAGCACCCCCCGATACTATTTTTTTGATATGAACATATTGGCTTAATTTTAACATAATCAAAATAAAAAGATAACAGGATCTGCGAGGGAGGGAGAACAAAAAAAGTAAGTAAATAAAAAATCGCTCGAGAAGCGAAGTTTTAAAAGTCTGGTGCCCGAAATGGGACTTGAACCCATATGGATTTCTCCATTCGATTTTAAGTC
>ERZ772917.260-NODE-260-length-39237-cov-9.514394_pt1 | contig 39237 bp, 32 predicted proteins | sample MGYA00511187_ERZ772917 | MGnify/ENA primary metagenome ERZ772917 (study PRJEB29015, sample SAMEA2737925) | human oral metagenome | biome: human oral; feature: human-associated habitat; material: dental | place: China | collected 2012 ...
TTCCACTCTCAATCCCTTTGGGGATCTTGAAAGCATAGGGGCGGCGGCATAAGTTGCCCCTGTTTCTGAATTATTGAGTCGTGAGTTTCGGGACCGGTGTTTTAGCTCCACCATCGTCTTTTTATGAATATCCAAGATTCTCCAAAAAGCCCGCTGCCAAGCGTTTTTTTCTTTTGCCCTTACTCCATGAAAGTCTACCCTGATAGGCTACACCCCCAAGCACAAACGGCCCACAATCTGACCCACAGGGCACGGAGTGCCCATTTTGTGAGGCACTTCATAAGCCTTGGCGACATCCGGCCTTTTGCCTTTCAGGATCTCGTTCGCTCATCTTGCCGGGGCAGGCTGTGGGCCAAGGAGCGGAACTGTGGCCCAGGGAGCCAAGCTGTCCGGGGTGTCCCCCATAAACGCAGCGTCCCGATAATTTTTTCTTTCCGGCTCTTGTTTAACCATGGCTCAGTATGAGCTTGAGCCCCAATCCCTCCCCTTTCGACACGAAGGGCCGCCCTCGTCCTTGGGACGGGAGCGGCCCTTTTTCGGCCCATACTTCGGCTATGCCGTCAAGGCCATGGGGACGAAGGTCAGATCCCGACCCGTGCCGACTCCAGGCGTTCGATCACCGGATCGTTCATCAGCCCCCGGTTGCGCCGGGCATATTCCAGGGCGGTCCTCCCCGAGTCGTCGACGATGGACGGGTCCGCTCCGGAGTCCAGCAGCAGCCCGACGGCCTGGGCAGGCTGCGGGTGGATCAGGGAGGTCATGCAGAGGTAGATCAACGCCGTCCGGCCGTCGTCGGCCCGGGCGTTCACGTCGGCCCCGGCATCGATCAGCATCCTGAGCTGATTCAGGAGGTCCTTGCCGTACAGGGCCACGATCATCAGGGGCGTGGCACCGTCCCGGTCCCGCGCATGGATGTCCGCACCCCGTTCGAGCAGCAGGGGGAACACTCCGATATCCTTGTTGAAGACCGACTCCACCAGAGGGGTGGAGCCGTTGCCGCGCCGCACGTTGACGTTCGCCCCCCGGTTCAGGGCCGCGCGCACCTGAGCGGTCGTCCCGAAGTGCGCGAGATGGAGAAAGTCCGACCTCTCGGCGGAGAAGGCCCCCACCGCCATAAAAAGCATCAGGATCGCCGCCAGGGCAAAACGAGCTCCGTTTTTCATTCTCAATTCTCCTCCGTTCGCATCCACAAGAATTCTACGAGCCGATACGGCATGAGCCCCGTCAGGCCGGCTCGAACGTGACCCGGTTCCGCCCCTCGCGCTTGCTTCGGTAGAGGCAGTCGTCCATCCGGGAGAGCAGGGAGGCCGGCGTCTCTCCCTTGCGGGGTTCCGTGGCGCCGAAGGACATGGTCACACGGACCTCCACCATCCCGGACTGGATCACGGTAGCGCCGATCGCCTCCCGAAGACGGTCCAGGCGGCGCACCAGGTCCTCCGCCGAGATGTTCTTCAGCAGGATGAGGAACTCCTCCCCGCCCCAGCGCCCCACGACATCCGAGGCTCGCAGCTTGTGCGAGAGGACGCGGGCCACCTCCTTGAGCACCTCATCCCCCACGTCGTGGCCGTAGGAGTCGTTGACGTTCTTGAAAAAGTCGATGTCGCACATGACGCCGACGAAGCTCCTCCGCTCCTCCTCCCAGAGCCGGAGGGCCTCCTGGAGCTTCTCCTCGAGATAGCGGCGATTGGGGATGTTCGTCAGGGCGTCGCAGTAGGCGATCTGGCTCATCTCCGAGAGGCGGTTCTCGAGGTCCCTGGACTCCCGGACGGACCCGAAGACCAGGGCCGCGCCGACCACCTTTCCCCTCCGCCCCAACAGGGGGAAAGAGCTCAGCTCGAGGGGGATCCAATACCCGTCCCTGTGGCGCAGATTCGTCACGATAGGGACCGTTCCGGAAATCGGGGACGCGGGGATGCAGCTCTCCAGGGAGCCCTGACAGCTGCAGAAGGACACGAGGTTCAGATCCGTCCCACTGATCCAATCGCAGCAAGGCTTCCCCACGACGTCCTCCGCGCGGTACCCCAGAAAAAACTCGGCCGCGTCGTTCCAGTACGTGATCAGGCGCTCCGTATTCAGAAAGCACACCCCGCTGAGGAGCCCATCCAGGAGAACGCGCTCCTGAGGAGAAGGTAACAGAGACTTCACATTTTTTCCTCCTTGCCGGTCCCGCTGCAAATCGTCCCCTCCCCCTCAAAAGTCCGTCCCACCCCGACCCCGAGGGCCACGGGAGAACGCTATCTCGCCCTTTTGGCCAGGCGTCCCAACTCCTCGACGAGGGGGCGAATGCGCTTGTCGTTCGCCGGTTTCCGAAGCGCATCGGCCGCGCTGATCTTCTTCTTCCAGTACTCCTCGTTGCGCTTGACGCTGATGCTGATGACCGATCCCTCCAGGGAGACCCCGGCGAAGAGCCCCTTCGTCATGGAATAGCTGTAGATGGACGCCTTCATCTGAGCGTCCGTCGCGGCCTCGGCGCGCCGCCCCACGGGCCCGGCGGCCACCGACACGTCCCCGCCGAGCTTGGTCTTGCTGCTCAGGAAGGCCTCGACCCCCTTCTCGTTCGTCACGACGAGGATCAGGGAGATCTTCTGGGCCCCGATCTGGAGCCCCAGGGAGCCGCCCCCCAGGTTATAAAAGCTCGGGCCGTACCATTTCCCCTTCTCCTTGCGCAGGATCAGCCCCTCGCCATACTCCCCGCCAAGGATGAATCCCGCCTTGACCATCGAGGGCACGAAGGCAACGGCATGGGCCCCCTCGACGACATCCGCCATGTCCCGCGTGTCGTCCTGATTGAGCATCGCCCTCAGGACATCGACGGAATCCCTGATCAACGACTCCGGGGACGCCGCAGCAGCAGGGGACGCCCTCAGCACGAAGGTCATGAGGACCAGAACCGCACCCAGAAATTTTCGCATCACTTCGCCGCCTTTCTCTCACAATCGTCCTCTCCGCCGCTTCCCGCCCCCGACGGGGACGCCGCCGCGCACGGACGAGGGAGTCCGTCGGAATGGAGAAGCCCGTCGGACTCGAACATCTGAACCAAAAGCCCATGCCGGAGCCCATTGATGCTCACGGTAAAGGATCCGGCGCCCAACGCCTCCAGCGCGCACAGCACAATGCACGAGCTGGCCAGAACCAGGTCGGCCCGGCTCGCGGGCAGACCGCGAATGCGGCGCCGTTCCTCGAGCGTTGCGGCGGCGTAGCGGCGCATCTGCCCCTCGACGTCCCCGCGGGTCAGCTCCATGCCGTTGAGCCTGAGGGGCGCGAAGCCGGGGAGCCCCAGCTTGACCGAGGCCATGGCCACCACCCCGCCCCCCAGTCCGATAACCGACGGGGGCCTCGAGGGGTCCGCCCACTCTATTTTACTGCAAAGAAGCAGATCCCGGACATACCGCAGGGCCAGGTCCAGGGATTCCGGGGCCGGGGGATCCGCCGCAAAGAAACGCTCGGTGAGGCTCACCGCGCCCACGGCGACGCTCTCCGAGCGCGTCGCGCCCCCCGGCGAGGCCCCGAATACGAACTCCGTGCTCCCCCCTCCCGTGTCGAACACCGCAAAGGAGCCGCCGTCGGAGCCGTCCAGCGCACCCCTCCAGGCGAGGCGGGCCTCCTCCTCCCCCGAGAGGATCCGGACCTCGAGCCCCGTGCGGCCGAGGATCTCCCTCAGGAAGTCCTGCGCGTTCTCCGCGACGCGAAGGGCCATTGTCCCGACCAGGCATGGCTCCGCCCCCATCTCGCGCGAACGGCGGACCATCTCCTCCACCACACGGGCTCCGTTCCGGATCGCCTCCCTCCTCAGCCGTCCGTCCGCGGTCCGCCTGCCCAGGCGGACGACCTCGGTCGTGTCCAGCAGCACCTCGATCCGCCCCGCAGGGCAGCGCGCGACGCGCAGCTTGATGGAGTTGCTCCCGATGTCGACGACGGAACGGACCCCGGCCCCCATAACCTAAACGCCCCCCCCGCCGCCCTGGAGGCGTCGGCGCGTCCACCCCTCCTGGAGGATGAAGAACAGGGCCGTCGCGGGGATCGTGAGCAGGAGCCCGGCCGTCCCGGCGAGGCTCTGCACGATCTCCTGGGCGATATACGGATCGTTGAGGAGGCCGACGACGTCGGCCCCCGCGCTGCTGATCAGGATCGTCATGGGCAGCGCCGCCCCCAGATAGGCCAGGATCAGGGTGTTGATCATGCTCCCCAGCACCTCGCTCCCGACGTTCAGGCCCGCCGTCAGGAGGCGCCGCAGGGGGATATCCGGGTCGTAGTCCACGAGCTCCGCCATCGAGGCCGTTATGGAGATGCCGACGTCGAGGACCGCGCCGATGGCCCCGATCAGGATCGAGGCGAGCAGCAGCCCGCGGACGTCGATGTCGGGGAGGGTCGAGGCCAGCAGGGCGGCCCCCTCCCCCGCCAGCCCGTTGAGCTGCCAGCAGAGGACCATCGCCCATCCCATAAGGAACCCGCAGCCGACGCCGCCCAGACTGCCGAGGAGGGCGACCGTGCGGCAGCGGGAACGCTTGACGACGCAGACGATCGTCAGGACCGAGATCACGAGCACGGCGGCGAACGCCAGGGGAATCGGGGGCCAGCCCGCCGACATCAGGGGGATCACCCCCCAGAGCAGGCAGACGATGGAGAGCCCCAGGCCCAGCAGGGCCCGGAAGCCCGCCCATCCGGCAAAGGTCAGCAGCAGGGACGAGACCAGTGCGACGAAGGCGGCGACCGAGGGGATGCGGTAGGCATCGGCTATGGAGTACTGCTTGCTGCCGTCCTCGAAGGTGTCCTCCACCAGCAGATAGCGATGATCCGGAATCGGATCGACGCCGCTCCCGGCAAGGCGGGTCACAACGACGACGAAGGTACGCCCCTTCTGCTCCCCCGTCAGCACGAGGACCTTCAGCGGGCGCTCGAGGGCGGGAAAGGTCTCGTCGCCGTTCCCGTCCGCGCTTCGGCCGTCCGGAACCTTCTCCCGGGGCGCCTCGGGCCCCGCCTCGAGGACCCTCACGACGAGGGATTCCCGGCTGTTCCAGATCCCTATCGTCCAATAGTCCGCCGCCCAATAGACCAGCCCGACGAAAAACAGGCTGACGAGAAAACGCAGAAGAAACATCCTCCAACCGGACAGGCCGGACAGAATCATCTCAAATCCCCCTCGCTCCGCGGCCGACCGAACGACTGCACGTTCTGCAACTCGGCATCGGCCGCCCCCTCGAACTCAATCCAGATCCCGATCGTCCCAGCCCCACTCGGCGGCGAAGGAGCGCATGTCCTCCGGCAGAGGTGCACGGAAGGTCCGCCCCGACAGCTCGGCCAGGGGAGCTTCGCGCAGCTCGGGAAACCCCAGCAGGGCCGCGTGAAGCAGAGGACGCCGCACCCGCTCCGCCCATCTCCGGTTGGCCTCGAAGCAGCCGTACTTCCGGTCCCCCAGGATGGGAAAGCCCGCGTGGGCCATGTGCACGCGGGCCTGGTGCGTGCGCCCCGTCAGAAGATCAATCGACACCAGGGAAAGTTTTTCGTCCTCCGCCCCCGCCAGCCGCTGGAAGCGCGTCAGCGCGCTCTTTCCGCCCCGGTCCACCCGAACGGTGTTCGCCGCGGCATCCTTCAGGAGCGGCGCATCGACCTCCCCCGACTCGGGGACCCGCCCCACGACGACCGCCAGGTAGCGCTTCGTCACGCGTCTCTCCTTGAAAAGGCGCTCCAATCCCCTCAGGGCATCCCCTCTGAGGGCGACGGCGAGCGCGCCCGTCGTATTTCGGTCGAGGCGGTGGACCGCGGCGGGCGAGAAGCCGGCCTCCCGTCCCCCGACCATGCCCCAGACCCGGGTTACGACGCTGTCCCCGTCCTTGACGTCGGGCTGGACGAGCAGGTTCGCGGGCTTGTCCGCCACCAGCGCCGACTCCCCGCGCCAGAGGATCGGGACGGTCCCCCAGCGCCGCTCGAAGGTCCGCTCCTCCGGCCCCTCCCAGGAGACGTAGAGCTCCTGCCCCGCGCGGACGCGCGTCCCCGGCTCCCGCACCCGAACGGAGTCCAGGCGCACCGCCCCCATGCGGAGCCCGCGCATGATCGCGGAGAGCGGCATGGCCGGCCATATCGACCGCAGCGTGCGGTCGAGCCGCCGCCCGTCATGGTCCCGGGACAGGATCAGGCTGTGGCTCATCGCCGAGCTTCTTCCCCGCCCGGCCCGGCCGGAGAGGCCGACGATGCGGCGGAGCCGCGCCACAATCGACGCTGCAGCACGGGGACGAAGTCGGTCACGTCCCGCCCCGCCTCCATCTGGGCCACCTGTTCCCGCCAGCAGTAGAGCTTGAAGTCCAGCTCGTCCGCAGCCGAGACGATCATCGCCTCGGACGTGGCGGGGAGCACCGGCGAGCCGAACTCCCGGCTGCCGTGATGGCTCACCAGGATGTGCCCGATCGCCAGGGCCCGCTCCCTGTCGAACCCCTCCTCCTCGGCCAGCGACATGAACCGGTGGTACCCCAGGACGATATGGTCCACGACGTTGCCGGGAAGCGTCACCTGGGGCGTCGGGGACAGGCGGTAGGACTCGAGCTTGCCCAGATCGTGCAGAAGCGCCCCCGCGGCGACGATGTCCGCGTCGGCCGGAACGCCGGAGGCGGCGTAGCTCCGAACGAGGGCGAGGGCCGCCCGCGCCACGGACAGCGAGTGCTCCAGCAGTCCCCCCACATAGGCGTGGTGGACCGACACGGCGGCGGGCCAGGCCTTGTATTCCCGCCACAGGCCCCGCTCGAAGAAGATCCTCGTCAGGAAGCCCCTGACGGGCTCCCCGCAGGCCCCGATCCGCTCGCGGAATTCGGCTTCCATCGCCTCGTCGGAAAAAGGCGAGCGGCGCACGAAGCCGTGCGGCGGATACTTCTCCTGATCCACGCGGTACACCACGTTGAAGTTGTACTGATTCTGGTCCCGAAACTCCACCACCTTGCCCATCAGCCCGACGGTGCACCCCTCCAGGCCGAGGGCCGCGTCGTCCGCGAGGGGGTCGAGGCGTATCCTGGAGTCCCCCTCGAGGTTCCACCACTCGGAGCTGCCCCAGATCTTGCCGTCTATCTGTCCCGTCCCGTCCATCACCGAGATGTCCCAGAAGGGATTGTCGTTTTTATCCTTCTTGCGCACGAGGCGCGAGGCGACCCCCAGCAGAGAAAACGTCGCGTCCTTGGGCAGCCTGCGGACCTCCTCCGTCGTCAACCTTTGTTTTTCCTTCAATTCCGTCCGCTCTCTTCCATTTCGCTGTCTTTTATTCCGTTCTTCTCCATGAATTCAAAACCGATGAGCCCGACACAAGCATGACGCTCCGAAAACATGCCGGGGTTTTTCATATCTTTATATTCTATAATAAAAAGACCTGGAAGCGGCAAAGGACGAGAGGTCGAAGAAAAAATAAGGAAGAGCGAGGAGTCTGCCTTCATGAAAAACGGAATGGGAAACGTTTTCCCCGCCCGACGGCGGGGCGGGCGGAGGGCGGAGTCATGATCCTCTCCGGCCGGGAGATCCTGAGGCACATGGGGAAGGAGATCATCATCGACCCCTTCGACGAGAAGAGGCTCAACCCCAACAGCTACAACCTGACCCTGCACGACGAGCTGCTGATCTACCGAAGCGGGGTCCTCGACATGAAGACCCCCAACGAGACCGAGACGCTCGCTATCCCCGGGGACGGGCTCCTTCTGGAGCCGGGCAGGCTCTACCTGGGACGCACCGTCGAGTACACCCGGACGGATGCCTACGTTCCCATGCTCGAGGGGCGCTCCTCCACCGGAAGGCTCGGGCTCTGCATCCACGTGACGGCGGGGTTCGGCGACGTCGGCTTCGCGGGCTACTGGACGCTCGAGATCTTCTGCATCCACCCCATCCGCATCTATCCGGGGGTCGGGATCTGCCAGATCTACTACCACACCCTCGCGGGCGACTACGACCCCTACCGCAGCGGCAAGTATCAGAACAACACGGGGATCCAGCCCAGCCTGATGTACCGGGAGTTCCAGCGGTGAGAAATCCCCGTCGCTCCTGATATAATGAGGCAAAACGGCAAGGCGGGACAGTTTGCGGGCGGAGGGAAACGGCAGGAATGAAAAAACTGGGGATGATCGTCAACGCGCACAAGCCGGGGGCCGTCGCGATGGCCAGACGTCTGCTGCAGTGGGGGCGGGACAGGGGGCTGTCCTTCCTTCTGCCGCATCCGGAGGCCTCCGTGCTGACGGCAGCGGGACTCTCCGACGAGGAGTGGCTCGGGACGGTCGAGGTCGCCATCGTGGTCGGCGGGGACGGAACGTTTCTGCGCGCCGCACGCTATGTCCTGGACGCGGGAACGCTCCTCTACGGCATAAACCTGGGGCATCTGGGCTTCCTCTCCTCGGGAAAGCCCGACAGCGCGGAGGAGGACCTGGAGAACATCCTGAACGGCCGCTACAACGTCCTTGAGCGGCGTCTCCTTCACTGCGTCCTCTATCGGAACGGGGCTCCCCTCCACACGCTTTACGCGCTCAACGACTTCGTCCTGAGCAAGAACGCCATCGCGCGCCTGCTCCACATCGAGGTGCGCTTCAACGACCGCTTCTTCGGCATCCTTCCCGCCGATGGGGTCATCGTCTCCTCCCCCACGGGATCGACCGCCTACGCGCTCTCCGCGGGCGGCCCCATCATCCCGCCCCACCTCGACAGCATGCTGCTGGCCCCGCTCTGCGCCCACACGCTCTACTCCCGTCCCCTGATGGCGGCGGCGGCGGACCGCATCTCCCTCATCCCCCGCGACGGCTCCCGGGACATCACCCTGACCCAGGACGGCCAGCTTTGCTACGAGGTCCTCCCCGGGGACCGGGTGGACGTCGAGCCGGCGCGGGACAAGTGCGTCCGCACCATAACCATGCCCGAACGCACCTTCCTCGACCTGGTCCAGGAGAAGCTGGGCTGGGGACAGAGCCGGCCGAGACCCGAAAGGGAATAGGACCCGCCGTGCTGGAGCGCCTCACCCTGTGGAACATCGGAGGCATCGGGCACACCGTCCTCCCCCTGGGCCGGGGGCTGACCGTCATCACCGGTGAGAGCGGGGCGGGCAAGAGCAGCATCGTCCGCGCCCTGGAGCTCGCCGCCGGCTCGCGCGGCCAGTCCTCGCTGATCCGCGGAGGGGAGGACGAGGCCGGCGTCGAGGCGGTGTTCCTGACCGACGCCCGCTTCCCCGACCTGGACGACTCCCTCCAGCCGGAGGATGGGGCCCTCTTCGTGCGGCGCGTCCTGTCGCGCGGGGACCGCTCCCGCTGCGCCCTTCAGGGCCTCTCGGTCTCCTTGGGGACCTGCGCTCAGGCCGCGGGGCTCCTGCTCCGCATTCAAAGTCAGTTCGCACAGATGGAGCTTCTGGACGTCGGCCGGCAGCTCTCCATGGTGGACGCCTGCACCGATTCCGGGACCCGCGCGGCGGCCGAGGAGCTTCGCACCGTATTCGACCGGGCGCGCGCCTGCGACCGGGACCTGAGGACGATGAACGAGCGGCGGACCGAGATCGAGCGCCGCTACGCCAACGCCAACGAGGTTCTGGCGCTGGTCCGAAGGGTGCGGCCCGAGCCCGGGCTTGAGGGCAGCCTCGAGGAGCGGCTGGGCGCGCTTGGCCGCCGCCTGTCCCTTCAGGACCGGGCGCGGCAGAACCTGGACCGCCTCACCGGGGGACTCTCCGAACAGGGCCTTCTGGACGAGCTGCGGAACCTCGCGGAGTCCCTGCTGGAGCTCCTGCCGGAGTCCGAGCGCGACGAGGGGCGCCGCACCCTGACGGAGGGCGCGCAGGCCTTCGCGGACGTCGCCGAGTCTGTTCGCGACGTTCTGGATTCGCGCTCGAACGAGGCGCAGGAGAGGGAGGATCTGGAGGCCCGGCTTGGGGCCGTCCGCCGGCTCAAGCGCCTGTCCGGGACCCGGACCGAGGAGGAGCTGCTGGCCTGGTGCCGGGACGCCTCGGAGAGCCTCGAATGGCTGGAGGCCAGCTACGCGCAGCTCGAGGAGACCGCACAGCGGGCCAGGGAGCTCAAGAAAAGGGCCAGCGCCCTGGCCCTGGCCCTGAGGGAGGGGCGCAGAAGCGCCTCGGCCGAACTGGAGCGGAGGGTCAACGACCTCCTTGCCGGCCTGGGAATGGAGGGGACCGTATTCTCCGTCCGCTTCAAGGCTTTGGACAAGCTGCGCCGCAGCGGGGCCGACGAGGCCGAGTTCCTCCTCAGCACGGGCAAGCGTTCGGGGCGCGTCGAGAAGATCGCCTCCGGCGGGGAGCTGAGCCGGCTGCTTTTGGCGCTCCAGCTGTCGCTGCCCGACCCGTGGCTGCCCCCGACGCTCGTCTTCGACGAGGTGGAGGCCGGGCTGGGCGGGCGCGCCGCGGTGCTTTCGGGACAGAAGCTCAAGGAGCTCTCGCGGCGTACCCAGGTCATCCTGGTCACCCACGAGGCCTCGATCGCGGCCCTGGGCGACAGCCACATCCTCGTCCGCCGCGAGGGCGGCGAGTCCCTCGTACGGGCCGTCGAGGGCGAGGAGCGCGTGCACGAGATTGCCCGGATGCTCTCCGGCTCCCCGGACCTGGCGGAGGCGCAGGAGCACGCGAGGCGCCTGCTGGGGGAGGCCGGCAGGGAATGAGACGCCCGAGCGGCCCATTGCCGATAGGCACGGCTGCCGCCCCCATGGGGCGAGCCCCGGTAAAACGATCTTTCACTCGGCTTTCGCAGTGAGGATGCGCAGTGAGGATGAAAGAACAAAGCCTTGAAAGCGGCATCATCAGCGAGGGTAGGAAGCGGCGTGGGGACCTTCCGGATAAAACGGTATCGACAAAAAACACAGCCCCCTGGATTTTTGCGCCATGCAAATCATAACCCAAATCCCAACCATCGAGAACGGAATCTCCTCCTTTACCGAGTTCCTCTTCTAAGTGTGGTACAGTAGACCCGCGGATGTAAGGTTTCTTCCATTCCGTGTTTGCAGCTTCCGGACGGAGCCTCGTATTCTCTTGTTTTTGTTTGTTTCAGTCACCTTGAATTCTGGTCAACTTATTTTGGGAGGCGATATGCTCATGTCGTGCGTCTATAAAAAGCAAAACTTCGAGGAAAAAAATGCTTTGATTCTAAAAAAATTTAATGAACTGCGGGATAAGGCCCCTGAAAAACTGAAGGAGCCGTTAAAACTGTCATGGAGCAACTGGGGGTTTGGAATGGAGTCCCTGGAGGATTCCTGCGCCAGGCTCTCGGGCGTCGGCTTAAAGTACATCGAACTGCACGGCAACCACTACGGCCCGGATTTGGGATACGGAGCAAAGGATACCATGGCTGTTCTGCGTCGATACGACATGAAGGTTTCCGGCGTGTGCGGCATGTTTTCAGTACATAACGATCTCTCATCGAATGCGCCGCATCAACGCCAGGCCGCCGTTGATTACCTTCGCCGCACCATACCTTTCACGGCGGCCGTCGGAGGGCACTATCTTCTCGTCGTCCCCGGCGCAGTGGGCCGTCCTGTTGCCTATGACGCCAACGAATTCGACCGGAGCGTCGAGACCCTGAGGATCGTCGCGGATCTTTTCGTCCAGCACTCGGTCCATGCCGCGATAGAACCCATCCGTGCGGATGAGGTGAGTTTCATCCATACGGTTGCGGACGCGAAGAAGTACATTGCCGCCGTGAATCGCCCTGGGGTCTCCTCCATTAACGGCGATCTCTATCACATGCAGAGCGGGGAAAGCCATCTGGGCACAGCCATTTTGGAAGCGGGCGAGATGCTTGTAAACCTTCATCTGGCGGACAGCAACCGCCGTGCTTTGGGAGATGGTTCCCTGGACATCGATACCGTTATCCGAGCACTTTACCTGATTGGCTACAATCAGGGGAACCGCTTTGTCTCCGCTGAGCCCTTAGGGCCGGGCGGCGACCCTTATGTTGCCATGAACGGAAAACCCGACAAAAAAGATCTGGACGAACTGGTCAAAAAGACGGTAACTTATTTCCGCGAAAGAGAAAATATTGTCGTCCAGGGATGATGGATGACGCATGGTGAATGAAGCGGAAACCCTGCGGAAGCGGATTTTCAGCGGACGCCCCGCCGGGAGCCCGTTCGCTCGATGCTCACAGTTCGGAGCTGGATGACTTGTCGGCATCGATATCGGCCTGAATCGATGGGACACTCGTAGATGCCGAAAAACCAAGGAGGATTCGCAATGCTGATTGGCGTGGATATTGGGACGGGTGGGACCAAGGCTCTGATGCTGGATGAGCGGGGCAGGACCCTGGGAGAAGCTTTTCATGAATACGGAGTTCTCACACCCAGGCCATCCTGGGCGGAGCAATGGCCCGATGTATGGCTCGAGGCCGTTACCATCGTATTGAAAGATGTGCTCACTCGATCGGGACTCAATCCCAAGGATGTTGCCGCCGTAGCGATCAGCGGCCTTTATGGTGGATCGGGCATTCCGGTGGACAAGGCGGGGGAGCCTGTCCGTCCCTGCATGATCTGGATGGACCGCAGAGCGCGGAAGGAAACCCAATGGGTAAAGGACAACATCCCATTTGACAAGATCTTTTCCATCACGGGCAATTACGTGGACAGCTACTACGGATTCACGAAAATCCTCTGGATGAAAAACAACGAGCCCGACCTTTGGAAAAGGACACGGCAGTTTATGACGCCTAAGGATTACGTCATTTATAAATTTACGGACATTGCGGCGACGGACTATTCCTCGGCGGGCAACATCGGCGGTATTTTCGACATCCACAAAAAGGGGTGGTCCCAGGAGATGAGCGATGCTCTGGGTATCCCGTTATCCTTATTTCCCGAGAGAATCACGAAGTCCTTCGACATCGTCGGGAAACTCAATAAAAAATACGCCGCAGCGACAGGGCTCGTGGAGGGAACTCCGATTGTCGCAGGCGGGATCGACGCCCCTGTAGCTCAATTCAGCTGCGGTGTCGTAAACGAAGGCGAGCACGTGGCCATGACAGGGACTTCCATCTGCTGGGGAACGGTTCACGATGGGAAATACCTTACCCCGGGTTTGATCAGCTTCCCCTATGTGGTCAATGACGAGTCGACAATCTATACCTTTGGAGGAGGAGCGACATCCGGTGCAATCATTCGCTGGTTCCGTGACGAGTTTGGGGCCTGCGAACGGGAGGTCCAGCGCCGTTCCGACATCTCCGCCTACTCCCTTTTGGAAAAGGAGGCGAAGAATGTCGCGGTCGGAAGCGATGGCCTGATCGTCCTCCCGTATTTTATGGGAGAGCGCTCCCCCATCTGGGATCCGGACGCACGAGGCACGGTGCTTGGACTTTCGTTACTGCACACGCGAGGCCATATTTACCGAGCCTGTATGGAGGGGGTCGCCCTTTCCCTGCGCCATAACATGGAGGAGGCGGTCAAGGCCGGCATCAAGCTGGACAAAGAGTGCTACATCGTAGGAGGTCCCGCCCGAAGCGACCTTTGGACACAGATCTTTGCCGATGCCACCGGCTATGCCATGAAGCGCTTGAACCGTGACGTCGAGGCGACCTTAGGCGATGCGTTTCTGGCCGGGATGGGGGTAGGGGTGTTCAAAGATCCTTTGGAGATAAAAGGCTGGCTCGATTTCCGGGAGACCGTCAGGACCAATACCGAGAACAACGAACTTTACGGAAATCACTTCAGGCTTTACACCATGCTTTACGAGAGGACCAAGGACATCATGGCCGAGGTCGCACGGATGCAAACCGGCGCATAAAGACTGCCAGGACAATCAATAGCCATGTTTGAAGAACTGAGAGAAGAAGTTTTCCATGCGAACCTGAAACTTGTCGAGTATGGCCTGGTCATCCTGACGTGGGGGAACGTCAGCGGCATCGACCGCTCGAGAGGCGTCGTCGCCATCAAGCCCAGCGGCGTTTCCTACGCCGATTTGAAACCGGAAATGATTCCGGTCGTCGATCTCGAGGGAAGGGTTGTAGAGGGCTCTCTCAGGCCCTCCAGCGATACCGCGACGCATCTTGAGCTTTACAGGGCATTTGAGGATATAGGCGGGGTCGTTCATACCCATTCTCCCGTCGCTACGGCATGGGCACAAGGCCGGAAAGCCATACCTCCACTGGGGACGACCCATGCGGATACCTTTTTTGGCCCGATTCCCTGCACTCCCTTGTTGACTCCGGAGGAGATAGAGGGCGATTACGAAGGGAACACCGGAAAAGCGATCGTTCGTTCCTTTAAAGATAAGGAATACCAGGCAACGCCAGCTATCCTGGTGGCTGCTCACGGCCCTTTTTCCTGGGGGAGGACGCCTGCTGCGGCCGTGGAAAATGCCTGCATTCTGGAGGAGGTCGCCAAGATGGCATGCTATACCCTGGCTATCAATCCCAATCCAGCGCCTCTGCCCTCCACGCTTCTTGACAAGCATTATTACCGCAAGCATGGGGTTGACGCTACCTATGGTCAACCCGCCGAGTCGGCCCCTCGGACAACATGAAAGTCAGGAGACAAGCAGGAGCCATAAAATCCGTTGTGCTTCAATATGTGGTTTCATGATAAAGACGGAGGTTTTCCACCTCCGTCTTTATCATGAACGCCAGTGCAATAGTTCCACGAACAGTTTGGCGGGGAAGCCGGCCGACTACTCCTTCACCTCGACGTCGGCCAAGGCCTTATCCATTTTGGCCTTCAGCTGATCCATGGCCTCCTGAGTACTGCCGTATTTGCCCGCCACGAGGTCTTGAAGCGTCGCAGCCCATTCGGTCGCCAATTCAAAGAAATAAGGATTGGGCGTAAAATAGACGGTCGTTCCAGGGACCGTAGCCTCGAAGGTCTCCTTAAAGCCCGGCGTGGCAGCGATGATCTCCTGGAATTTGGGGTTTTCAAAGACCGACTTACGGGGAGGATCAACAGACTTCCACTCCGTTACGGACCAGGTCTGGAAGGGCTTGCTGGTAAAGTACTGGATGAAAAGCCATGCCGCATCCTGATGTTGAGAGGAGGCGTTCATCGCGAGGGACCAAACCCACAGGTTGGAACGGATTTCCTTCTGCCCATCGGGAAGAGGAGGAGGAGCGAACGCAATTTTGCCCGACTGGCTGGACGCGCCCGGCACGGACTGGAAATAGCCCGTACTGTCCGCTCCAAACATCATAGCGGCCTTTTTGGCTCCGATATCCGCGCCACACTGGTACCACGTATAGGACGACCACGTGGGGGACCCGCCCGCCTTGACGAGCTTCACCCACATATCGGTCATGGCAACGGCCTCGGGGGAGTTCACCTTCGAGACAAGTTTGCCGTCCTCGATCGCGAGATCCACAGCGCCGTAATTGGTGTAGGTCGTCATATATTCCGGATGGATCGTCGCCCAGTTGCGGGTACCGCGCAAAGCGATTCCATAAGTCCCCTTGCCGTCAAACTCGTTCAGCTTTGCGGAGAGCTCGAGGAGCTCGCTGATCGTCTTGGGGGGCTGAACGCCGAACTTGGCAAAGACATCCGTGTTATACATCAGCACGTTGTCTTCGAAACCAATCGGCAAAGCCCACTGAGGGCCCTTTCCCGTCCTGTGGCCAGGAACACGATCCCAGCGCAAAGCGCCTGAAATCCCAGGGAAGAAATCGTCGTAATCATAATCGCTTGCCGTCTTCTTGGGATCCTTCAAAAAGGCGTCCAGGTCCACCATGTAATCGGAGGTAGAATAGTCCCAGCACTGGTAAGCCCCCGTCATGAAGACATCCGGTTCACCGGAACGGCTGCTCAGAGAAGTCGTCAGCTTGTCAAAGTAATTCTCCTCCGGAATCGTGGTATGGACGACCTTGATTCCCGTCAGGGCCTCAAACTCCTGGAGCTTTTGGATGATACCCTCCGCATAAGGATGCTGATTGAAAAGTATTTTGATCGTTTGCCCCTCGCACTGCTTCCAGTCGAATTCCTCGGCCCACGCAGAACCGGCCAGGCAAAGCAAAACGGTCAGACCGATAAGAGCGCCTATCTTTTTCACAATACTTTCCTCCCTTGAACAGCTATTCAACCAAAGGACCAGACTCCACGCCCGCAGAAACGCTTTTTTCGGCTCCCTTTTCCCCCACCTCCCGACTTCCTCTTTCTCGTTACGGTACCAGCACCACGCGCACAGCGCCCTCTCCCTTGAGGGCCAGTTCAAAGCCCTCCTTCCATTTTTCCAGCGGGAATTTATGGGAGACGACGCCCTCCGTGGGCAAACGCCCATCCGCTATCCACTCGATGACCGAGGGGAAGCAATAGGGGCTGAGGTGAACTCCCAGGAGATCGAGCTCCTTTTCATCGCTGATGATGCTCCAATCAGCCGTTGTAGGATGCCCGAATACGCTGAACTCGACAAAACGTCCCAATTTCCGGATGATATCCAGCCCCTGCTGTACCGAGGAAGGATGTCCCGATGCCTCGATGTAGACATCGCAGCCGTATCCCTCCGTCATCTCCATGATTTTGGGGGCTATTTTCTCCTTCGCGGGATTCATGACGATATCGGCGCCAAATTTTTTCGCCAACTCCAGGCGTTGGTCGTTGATATCCAGGACGACCAACTTTGCCGGATTGCGCAGCTTCAGACACCCGATCATGCCCAACCCGAGGCACCCGACTCCCGAGAGCACCACGAAGTCCTCATTCCCAACCTGAGACCGGTCAATGCAGTGCTTGGCGCAAGCATAGGGTTCTACAAGGACGGCGGCCTCCATGGGCAGGTCCTTGGGCAGCTTGTGAACGATAGCCTCCTTGGGCAGGCGCATGTATTCGGCCATGCCGCCGTTGACGTTATATTGGAAACCGTAGACATCGTGTTTTTGACACATCCAATAACGTCCGGAATTACAGAATTTGCAATCCCAGCACGGGACTATCTGATCGGAGGTCACGCGGTCCCCGATCTGAAAATCGCCCTTTACATTAGGTCCCAATTCAACAATATGTCCGATAAACTCATGTCCCGGGATGACCGGGGCCTTAATGTAGGAGGGGCGCCCCTCCTCTCCCCAGAAACGGGGTGCGCCCAGATAGGATTTCGTATCACCGGCACAGATGCCACAGGCCTCCACTTTGATGATGATTTCGCGCTCCCCCGCCCGCGGGACATCCACCTCTTCAATACGATAATCCTTAGGGGCATGGGCCACCAGGGCCCTCATTTTTTTTGGCAGATCCACCATCTTGTCTCTCCTCCTCACGTGACATTAAAGGACACTCTTCTTGACGTTAAAAAAACACTCAAGATCGATACAACGGCAGAAAACGCGTCTTGCCTCCAGTTATGAAAACTCGACAAACGGGAGAGAAGCTCCCAAAAGACGCCCGGCCGCCCCAGGGATGGCCTCCGCACGAAGCCCCCTCACATGGATTTCGAGGGCCCCGTCCCCATAATTTTTTCTCCCGTTTCGGGGTCGAAAATATGCGTTTTTTCCTCATGGAATCTCAAGGCGATTTTATCGCCTTTCGAGTAGCGGCATTCCTCCTCCGTCGTCAACGTAAGGAAATCCTCGTCTCCGACGCTGATACTGATGCGTTTCTCGTCGCCAAGGTTCTCGAAAACATCCACGCAGACACTGGAATCCTCCGTCGGGGGTCCGACAAAGATATCCGTCGGCCTCACGCCAAGAACGACATCCGCTCCAGGATGGACCGTTCCCCTATATTTATCGGGGACCGGTATGCGGATACCCTTTCGCGGAAACATAAAATAAAAACGCCCGTTATCCTCGGAGATCTTCACCTTGATGAGATTCATCGGAGGTTCCCCTATGAATCCCGCCACAAAAAGATTGACAGGATTATCGTACACTTCGAGAGGGGTACCAAACTGCTGCAACTTTCCATCCTTCATGATGGCAATGCGATCGGCCAGAGACATCGCCTCCATCTGGTCGTGGGTGACCAAGATCGTCGTGCATTTTATTTTATTGTGAATACGTTTGATCTCGACACGCAGCATCTGACGCATCTTACCGTCAAGGTGGGAAAGGGGCTCGTCCAACAGGAGCACCTGAGGGCGGCGTACCAGAGCCCGCGCAATATTGACCCTCTGCTTCTGTCCCCCCGAGAGCCCGGCCGGCTTCATCTCCAGCAGGGTATCGACCTTCATCAAGGGCGCTATCTCCGTAACGCGCCGGTGAATTTCTTCCGCAGAAAGGTTCTGGGCCCTGAGATTGAAGGCAATATTCTCGTATACGTTCAGAGGAGGGTACAGAGCGTAGTCCTCGAACGCCAGACCGATGCCGCGATCCTTGGGATGGAGGTCGTTGATTTTCCTCTCACCAATAAATATCTCCCCATCCGTAATATCCTCAAGCCCGGCAATCATGCGCAGGGTCGTCGTCTTGCCGCAGCCGGACGGCCCCAAAATGCCGACGAACTCCCCATCCTTACAATTCAAGGAAAAATTCTGCACCGCGTAATCCTGGGCATTTTTCTTCTTGTTCTGGTAACGTTTACAGACATTCTTTAACGTAAGCTGTGCCATGGTCATCGCCCCTGCAATAATCCAGCCTGGTTGTGACGCACAACAAAGCGTCCCGTGTCCCCGTCGAAGAAAAGGGCATTCTCCATGTCCGGCCTCAGATAGATCCGGGAATCCAGTTCCATCTTCATATCGTTGTTTATCACGGTCTGGTAGGACGTTTCCCCAACCTTAACGGTCAGAATGGATTTGTTCCCGATCGGCTCGAGGTTGTAGACAACGCCCTCCAGGGCATCGGAAAGGGCCTCGAAGGAGTACTGGATATTCTTGGCCCGAATCCCCACCCTCCAACTCTTCACCGAACCGCAGAGTTCCTGCAGTACCGGGGCGACATCCACAGGAACCGGAAAGGTCTGCGGCGCGTTTCCCAGACGCATCATCATCTCGCCGCCGACCGAGACCAATTCGGCATCGACCAGATTGATTTCCGGTTCGCCGACAAGCTTAGCCACAAAATCGTTGACCGGCGTGTAATAAATGGTCTCTCCCGTCCCGACCTGTACGATCCGTCCCTCATCCAGGATGGCAATGCGATCTCCCAGGCTCATTGCCTCCGTATAGTCGTGAGTGACATAAATGGTCGTGGTATCGAACTGCGTTTGCATTGCCTTGAGCTCCGTCCTCATCAGGTGCCTCAACTTGGCGTCGAGATGGGCCAAGGGCTCGTCCATCAGGAAGACTCTTGGGGAACGCACAAGGCAGCGTCCCAGAGCCGTTCTCTGCCTCTGACCGTTACTGAGCTGAGAGGGCAGACGCTCCAAGAGATGCCCTATTCCCATCGTATCCGCGATCTTGTGAACCCGCTCCCTGATGACATCCTCCTTTTCCCTGTGCAAGGGACTCCGCATGGGAGAAGCTATGTTGTCAAACACCGACATGTGCGGATACAGGGCATAATTTTCGAAGACCATCGACACATTGCGCACCGCCGGCTCCACCAGATTCATGATCTCGCCATCGAAGCGCACGAAGCCGCGATCGGGAAACTCTATGCCGGCGACGGTCTTGAGGATCGTCGTCTTGCCCGCCCCCGCCGGGCCGAAGAGCACAAAAAACTCCCTGTCCTCGACGTCCAAATCGATGCCCTTGAGCGCCCGAATCTTGCCGAAAGATTTTTCTATCGTCTCTAAGGTTACACGCGCCATGAAAACAACCCCTATCCTTTGACCGCGCCGAAGCTGAGCCCACGGACAAGATGTTTTTGGATGACCAACGCCAGGATTACCTCCGGAGTTGCGGTCACCGCCGCAGCCACAGCCATCTGCCCATAATGAACGGTGTCGGATGCGATATACCGCAACGACGCCACGGTGACGGGCATGATCTTAAACCCACTGAGCAAAAGGGGAAAGGTAAAGCTGTTCCAGGCAAAGATGAAGGCCAGCAGGGACGAGGCGACGAGCCCCGGCTTGATCAGCGGCAGCAATATCCTCAAAAAAATCTGGGGGCGCGTATATCCGTCAAGCTGGGCGGCCTGCTCGATCTCAACCGATATATCCTCGAAATATCCGCGCAGAACCCAAACGAGCAGGGGAAGGGTAATGAGCTGATAAACCCAGATGAGCCCCCAATAAGTATCATAGAGCCCTATCTTCTGGTAAATCAGGAATAAAGGGAGGACGACGAGGATTTCAGGGGCGAACTTGAAGGAAAGGATGGTAAACGCCAGATCCTCCTTGGCTCGAAAGGAAAACCGGGCAAGGGAATAGGCTGCCGGGACGCCGACGATTATGGATAACAGGACGGCGCCGGCGCTGACAATCAGGTTGTCCATAAAGCATTTGAAGTAGTTTGTCTTCAACAGGACCTCTCGGTAATTCTCCAATGTCGGATCGAAGAAAAACGTGGTGTTGAACATCTGAGCGTCACTTTTGAACGAAATGATCAGCATCCAGACAAGCGGAAAAAGCGCGAAAAGGGCCCAGAGAAGAAGAGCGGCATTGCGTGCACACGCTTCCATAAGTCTGTTTTTCAACGTTGGTTCCTCCTATCGCCCCGAGGCCTTTTTCTGAACCAGAAGCCAATTGGAAACCAATTTCTTGCTGATGATATAGATGATAACCCAAAGGAACAGAATGTAAGGCATGGCCTCCCCGAATTTGAGGAACGCAAAGCCCTTGTTGTACGCGGTCAACGACAGGTTCATCAATGTGTCTCCCGGTCCTCCTTTGGTCAGGGCAAAAATAATGCCGTATTCCTGCATGGAGGCCATCAGGCGGAAGATCAAGGCGATATAAAGAAAGGGCTTCAGCATCGGCAGGGTCAAATTCTTGAAGGTAAACCACGGAGAGCCGCCGTCAATCTGCGCCGACTCGAAAGGAGACTTCGGCAGCGAATTGATCCCCGCCACGACAAGGACAATGACAAAGGGAGTATACACCCATATATCGATGAGAGCCGCCGTGAAGAGCGCCGTAGATGGGGAGGATGCCCAGGGGAAGCCATATACCCCAAACAGATTGAGAAATTTCTCAAGGATACCCACGGAGGTATTTGTCATGAGCTGCCAGATGATGGTCGCGATGACCGGGGCGACCATCAGGGGAAAAACCAACAGGACCTTCAAGGCCCTTGAAAAGGAATTGTCCTTTTTACAAATGAGAAGCGCGATCCCCAGCCCCAGCAGGATTTCCGAGACGGTCGTGACGAAAGCGTATTTGACCGTCACCCAGACGGCATGCCAGAATGCGGGCTCCCTGAACATCTCGCCCCAGTTGGCAAGGCCCGTGAAGCGCACCGTGGGGCGCCTGAAAGAAAGGTTCGTCAGGGAATAATAAACTGCCATTCCAAAAGGATATAAAATTCCGATGGTTAAAAGCAGGGCGGGCGCAATAATAAGATAGGGCTTCGCCCTCTCCCGGAAGGGGCGCTTCAGGTAACCATCCTTAAGTCCCAGTTTTTCGGTGCGGCTTTCCAAACCCAACTCCCTCCTCCGAATCCACAGCCGTGCAGTTCATCCCCTTTTCCGAGGACGCCGCGTCAGGCTGCGAGAACAATCCGTAATTTGGACAGAGCCTTCACAGGGTGCATCAACTCATTGATTGAAGTGTTTACTGAAATGCCCTGAAGTTCTCCTTCTCGATGCGTTTGATCGCCTCGAGTTTCGAAGAGGAACGCCCCGGAATGAACTCCAATGACAACCATTCCATCAGCAGCTTTTCCGCCAACTCGACGCCGACGACACGCGCCCCCATGGTGATCACGTTCGCATCGTTGCTGAGGCAGGCCCGCTCCGCCGAATAAACGTCGTGTACCGGGGTCGCATAAATCCCAGGAAATTTATTGGCCGTTATTGCCATACCGATACCCGTACCGCAGAACAAAACGCCTTTTTTCGTATAACCGCTTTCGATAATCCGCCTTGCCAGGCGGGCTGCAACCTCGGGATAAGGCTCCTCATCCAGCTCGGAATGAACCCCTACATCCTCCACTTCCACATTTCTACCCCTCAAGAAGGCAAGGATTTTTTCCTTGAAGGAAACGGCTGCATTATCGCAGCCCACGAGAAGACTCATAGCGACACTTCCCCTCTGTTTTCTCCGGTCAGGCGTTTCCAGCAGTGCTTTCCTTGCGCGGCGCCCCCGCTCCATGCGGAAGTTCGATCTCTCCGGCGCCCGTACCCTCCGGCCCCCTCAGGACCTGAGCAAAGGCGTTATCGATTCGGCCAGAGTCGTCAGCAAAAGGCAGCACGAGGTCGCCCCTGCGTCATGGACGCCGCGGGAGCGTTCCCCCAAACGGCTGGCCCGCCCAACTTTTGCCACCATATCCCTGGTCGTTTCCCACCCCTTTTGCGCCGCTTCGGACATAGCGGACAGGGCCATTTCAAAATCGCGCTTCTCCGCCAGCGCTGCGTCAAAAGCATTGACCGCGGGGATGAGCGTATCCAACAGGGTCTTGTCCCCCAATCGGGCCCCCCCCAACCCCTCTATCCCCGAAATGGCGCCGTGGAGCATCTCACTGAAATCCTCGGGCGAAAGATTCTCCTTCCCCTTGGCCACTTTAGCCATTTCTCCAAAAAAAGTTCCGTAGATCGGCCCCATGGATCCGCCTATCTCCATCATAAGGACCCGGCTCAACGTCCTCGCCGCGTCGAAGAACGTTGCCGTCGACCAATCGACCCGGGATTCACAGAGGGAAAAGCCTTTTTCCATATTGACCCCATGATCGCCGTCACCGATCGCACCATCGATCTCGCTGAGGTAGTCCTTATTTTTTTGTATCGTCCCGATCAGGGCCCTGACGATGGCCGCCCCGTCCTTATTCAGAAAAAACGACATAACGTCACCTTCCAAACTGGGTCAACCCCATGCTCTCCGCTTCCATATCCATGAGCTCCTTGAGCTCATCGTCAAGTTTCATGACCGTCAGGGTGGCCCCCATCATCTCGAGGGAGGTAAAATAATTGCCCACGTAGGAGGAATAAATCCGGATTCCCCTCTTCTCCAGGAGTTCGGCGACCTTGCCGAAAAGGACATAGAGCTCCATAACGGGCGTCGCCCCCAGCCCGGAGAGCAGGACAACCACCTCGTCGTTTGCCGCAAAAGGAAGATCGGGGACAACGATATCCACCATCTTCTCAGCTACTGCATCCGCGTTTCCCAAATCTTCAACACGTATCCCCGGTTCGCCATGATGTCCTATCCCCAGCTCCATCTTGCCCGGTGCAATCTGGAAATTAGGCTTGCCGACGGCAGGAATCGTGCAGGGCGTAAGCCCAACCCCCACGCTGCGGGTATTGTCGATGGCCTTCTGAGCTGCGGCGACGACCTCCTCGAGCGAGGCGCCACGAGCCGCCTTGGCCCCGCCGACCTTCCACATCAATACCTCGCCTGCGACACCTCGGCGTTTTTCCTCCTGTCCCTTGGGGGCCGAGGCGACGTCATCGTTCGCCACGACGGTCATGACTTTGATGCCGTCCTCCTCCGCCAGTTCCCGGGCCATTTTGACATTCATGTTATCCCCGGCATAGTTGCCATACAGACAGGCAACGCCCACTCCGCCATCGGCAGCGAGGAAGGCGTCATAAAAGGCCTGAGCCGGGGGCGACGAAAAAATTTCACCCACCGCCACCGCATCCACCATGTTACGCCCCAAATACCCGACAAAAGCGGGTTTGTGACCCGATCCTCCTCCGGTCACGATGCCCACCCGCCCCTTTTCTCCGGCCATACGGGTTTTGACGACGCGGGGATTATTTGTGGGAGCCAAGAGAGAAGAATAATTTCTCAGGAATCCAACAAGCATGTCATCAACGATCCTGGATGGGTCATTCACAAAACGCTGCATTAAAAATCATTCCCTTCTCGCAGGCTCTTCTTCCGAAAAACACCGACACCTCCGCATGTATTCGCAACAAGCGGGATGTCGGCAGAAAGCATCGGAAAACAACGAGCACAATATTCGTAAATCCAAGGGGTCATGAAAAGTAGACGGGACTCTCGGTCTAAAAGGATCCTCCTTAGAAGGAAATCGCCCCTCGGAACGACGAAAATCCTCCTTGCTCCCCCTTATCACCGTTTCACTACGTTGTCCTTTAGTCTAGCATTTTATGTTTTGACTTGCAAGAAACCTTTATATTCTCCACGCCGCAGGAAGGCGGAGCGAGTGTGGGATAGGGGCGGAGGTAATAAGACCGTTTCAATGTTCGACAGCGGGGAGAAGCCCGGAAAAAGGGGGCGATGTCCTACATCTTGTCCGTCATCTTGACCTTGATTTTCGGGTACGCACGCAACGGAGTTCGAGATAATCTGTCCGGAGGACTTCACTCTCGAGGACTCAGAAGGGCCCTGCCGTTAAGGTCTGTTCCTTGGGCTTGTACGTTTAAGCGATCGACACGCGGCCCAGTTGCCGCGCTGTCGACGCAAGCAGGCGATCGGCCCACCTCCGTCAAGCCGAAATCCTGGCTTTTATCGCTTTGATCTCCTCAAGAGGCAACTCGGTCGCCTGGGCGATCTTGTCGAGGTCCAGACCCATCCGAATCAGATTTTGTGCCGTACCAATTCGGCCTCTGGCCTCACCTCTGGCCTCACCTCTGGCCTCGCCTCTAGCCTCGCCTCTGGCCTCACCTTCGGACCGGCCCCTGGCCTCCGCATACTTGAGCGCATTGCGATAGTCCGTCTCCTCACGTTCCCGCAATTTATAGAGCGCAAGATTGCCCCGCTCACGGAAAAAAGACCGTACCCCTTCCTCCAGCCTTTCGATTCCTGCATCCCGTTCCACCAAGCTTTTCATATTCGGGTATCCTCCCATCCGCCCAAGATACATCAAAACTCGGCTCAAACCCGTATCCTCAATTCCGCCGTCCGCCATCAGGTTCCTCAGCTTCGGCAGCTCCAAAAAGTGGAACTCCAGACTGTCGCAATAGCTCCGGTGGTCCTTCACATCCAAAATCCGGTGCTCCGAATGCCAATCCGCAGGACGCCCCGGAAAAAGACAAAAATCCATCAGGGAGACAAAGATAACCGGCCTCAGTTTTTCATACCCCTCGCTCGTAGACAGCTGGTTAAAAAAACTGATTGATGCGTAATACACCAAGCGCTCGAAAAAGTGGACCTCCTTGTCCAGCTGAACCTCCACGTGGCACAGCCGCCCATCCTCAGAGCGAGCCAGGACGTCCACATAGGAGGATCGCCCGCCGTGTCGGCGCGGATCGTTCTCTCGATCCAGGTACTCCAGGGAGACAATACCCCGCTTCGGCCCCAGGATGTCGTTCAAAAGACGCAGAAGGTTCGCCTCGCTCCCCTTCGCGGCGAAGAGGTACTTGAACAAGGCATCGTTCAGAGGATTGGCCGAGCGGACACAGCGCTCCAACTCCTCCGCAGTCAACTCCCTCTCCAAGCCCCCGCTCCCTCGACGCACGGCCTCAGCCTCCACACATCATCATACAGGTCTCTGCAGCCATTATAACAAACACGACACAAACAGGGCCCTCCCCTTCGCGGGAGGGCCCTGTCGTTAAGGTCTGTTGCTTGGGCCTGTGTGGTCTTACGCCACGACGTCCAGCCGTTCGTTCAGCGTCTCGCGGATGCGCGAGACCAGCTTGACGATCTCGTCCGCCGGGATCTTCCGGACGATGTTCCCGTCCGACGTGTCGATCACCTGGACCTGCACCAGGCCCGCCTCGTCGATCACCTCGTACTTCAGGTGGCGGTCGCTCGGGCCCAGAGCCGAGACCAACTCCGTCGTCCTCTTCAGGAGGTCCTTCAGGTCCTCCTTGTCGAGCCCGGCCGGACGGTCCTGCACGGCCGCGCCGGAATCCCGGTGCGGCAGAACTTCCCGCGGCTCGACCGCCGGGGCCTGACGCACGGACAACCCCTCACCGGGTGGGGCCTCGGGTACGGTCGTCCCGCCCGGAGTCAAACGAACCTCCATAGCCCTCACCTACCTTCGTCAATTTTTCGGTAAAAGCGGGCTTCCGGGGGCAGGGCCCCCGGAAGAAAACCCTTTACCCGGCCAAACTAACGAATCAGGCTCAGGACGTTCTGCGGAAGCTGGTTGGCCTGCGCCAGCATCGCGTTTCCGGCCTGGAGCATGATGTTCAGCTTGGTGAAGTTCATCATCTCCTTGGCCATGTCCGTGTCGCGGATACGGCTCTCCGCCGCCGTCAGGTTCTCGCCCGCCACCGTCAGGTTGTTGATGGTGTGCTCCAGGCGGTTCTGGTAGGCGCCCAGCTTGGCGCGCTGCGTGGACACCTTGTCCAGCGCGTTGTCGATGACCGTGATGGAGCGCGCCGCGGACTCGCGGTCGGTGACCAGCACCTCGTTCAGGCCCAGGGCGTGGGCGCGCATGTCGCCGATGTTGATGCCCATGTCCTCGCCCTCGTTGGCGCCGATCTGGAACACCGTCGTGTTGTCCGCAAGGTGCAGAACCGTATTCAGAATCTTCGTATCACCGTAGACAAATGCCTTGCGGCCCTCATCCCACTTGGCCAACACGCCCGCCATGGCGTCGAACTCCACATCGATGTTCGGGTTCACCACGCCGATCAGCTTGTTACCGCTGATCCTCACGTCGCTGGCCACCACGGAGCCGTTGTGTGCGTCCTTCACGGACACCGTGTACGCACTCTCCTTGGCGTCCTGGATGACGTTGAGGGAGAAGGCATTGATGACTCCCTCGTCCCCCGCCAGACTGATGGTCCCCGACGAGCCCGGCACCACGGAGCGGATCAGGAACGTGCCCTTCACGGACTCGGAGTTCTTGCCCGGATCGGAGACGTAGGTCACGAACTTGCTGGCGTCGTCCACGTACTTGCCCTGTCCCAAACCGCCCGCAATGGCGTCGTTCAGCTTCCTCGCCACGTCGTTCAGCGTATCGTAGCCGTAGAGCGTGACGCTGGTCTGCTTGCCGTCGCCCTGGGTGATGGTGATGGTCTTCGGGTCCTTCAGCATGAAGACGCCCTCGCTGTTCCAGAACTTGTCCAGGTCCCGCAGCTTGACGTCACCCGTGGCCACCTCGCCGATGTAGGCCGCGTTGAAGGTCGCAACGGTCTTGCCGTCACCGGCAGCATAGTCTTTATTAAGAGACAGCTTGACGGTGCCCTCCATGACCTCGCCCGTCTTCTCGTTCAGGTAGTAGTGCTTGAAGCTCAGGTCCTTGCCCTTTACCTTGTCCACATTAAGGCCGTAGGTCATCGGGTCGCGGGTGACGCCTGCATTCTTGTCTACCCAATTGTCGCCCCAATTCGGGTTCTGCGTCCCGGAGATCTGAATCCCCGTATCCACCGTACCGGCCGGGGTGGAACCATTCCCCGCCGAGATGTTGTAGACGAACTTGCTGCCCTTGCTGAAGGCGACGGAAAGGCCTTTCTGCAGCTCCATCTTCAAGGCATCGTCCGCATCGCTAATGCCTAATGCTTTACCCAGCGCCAACTCAGCCCCACCACTCAAAACGATGCCGTCCTTCGTGACTGTGCTGGTAGTGCCATCAACATTCATCCTCGAGACGGTGGCCCTCACGGTGATCGCATCGTTCTTCGCATCCACGTTCGTGACCTCGAACAGGACGCTGGCATTTGTATTGAGTTTCGTAGCATCGAGGTTATCCTTCAACATCGCGGTTTTGAAGTCTGCAATCTTATAGTCTTTCTGAGCTGCCGGAGGTGTAGCAGCAGCTCCAGGAATATCATTTAAAGCCGTATTCCCCTTATTCCACTTTATCTCAGCAAGAGCGGGAGCTTTCTCTCCGTCAGTACGAATTACCTGGATCTCTATTTTAAGTGCATTTTTCTTGACAGTTACAGAAAGACCGGCCTCCGCAAACTTCTGCATGGCATCATTCGAGGTCAAAGCCGCATAGAATTTACCCGCTACATCCGTATCTGCCTCAGAAGCGGCAAGTGCCACATCAAGTTTTACGCTTCCTACTTGAAGGGTGCCCGTTCCAGCGGTGGCTCCATTGGCAGCTGCAGTGATTTCTGCCCTGGTCATATTGACGTCCTTCACATTGTAAAGGCCTGTTATAACCGAGGTCCCCGCAGCGGGCGCCATGTTCTTTACCGTGTAGGCTCCGGCTGGGACGTTATTCACGGACACATCCTCAACGCCTTTCACCTTGTCCACGGACTTGTTATAGACCACGTCCTTGTGCTTGATCTTGAAGATGTCGCTCTTCTTGACCTCGGCCTGGCCCGGCTCCGCCTTGACGGTGATGTTGTAGTTCCCCTCCGCCGCCCACTTCTGGCCGAACTGGTCGATCCGACGCAGGCCGCCGTTGACGATCGCTTTGGTGTTCAGGTTGTCGCTGCTCCACAGCACCGCGGCATCGCCGTTCAGCAGCTTCTTCTTGTTGAACTGCGTGGTGTTGCCGATGCGCGTGATCTCCTCGCGCAGCTGGTCGATCTCCAGCTGGATGTAGCCGCGGTCCTGCTGCGTCAGCGTGTCGTTCGCCGCCTGCACCGACAGCTCGCGCATGCGCTGCAGAATGCTGTGCGTCTCGTTCAGCGCGCCCTCGGCGGTCTGGATCATGCTGATGCCGTCCTGGCTGTTCGCCACCGCGCGGTCCAGGCCGCGGATCTGCGCCCGCATCTTCTCGCTGATCGCGAGGCCGGCGGCATCGTCCGCCGCGCTGTTGATGCGGAGGCCCGTGGAGAGCTTCTGGATGGACTTCTGGAGTGCGTTGTTGGTCCTGGAGACCGCGTTGTAGGAAATCAGTGCAGGAATGTTGTGATTGACGACCATACCCATAGTAAAAAAACCTCCTTGTCTGTCCAGCCCTTTCATCTCGGAGCGCCGTCTTCGTTGGCCTCGTCGTCGGCTTCGTCGGCGTACCTCTTTGTACGCCCTCCCTGCCGACTCCTCGCCGCCTCGACATCATCTCCAAGTCTGAAACGGATGGAGTTTGAGCCCTCAGGCTCCTCCCGGGCGTCCGTGCCCGGTACAAAATGAAAGGAAACGCCCCCTGCCGGGGACCCCGGCCCGACCGTTCACGACGGGCCTGAAACGCCGATGCCGTCCTGTGCCGGCACACCACCTCCTTCAATGGGATTTCTCCAATAAAATCCTTCGCTCTGCCCGTCCGGCATAGCCGTACAAAAGCTCAGGCTCCACCTTACGCGAAGTTTAACACAAAGCGCGGCTTTAAGGAAGCGCCGAATCAATCAACCGTCCCTGGCCGTCGCCTCGTCCAGGTGCGTCTCCTCGATCGCCTTCCGGTCCATCTCCGTCATCTGCGCTCGAAGCCGATAGTATTGGCTTTAAGGAAGCGCCGAATCAATCAATCGTCCCTGGCCGTCAGCCCCTCGATCTCGTCGAGGGACAGGTCGGTGTACTCCGCTATCTGCTCGGGAGCCAGGCCGTGTGCAAGCATCCGCCGCGCGGTCTCGAGCCTGCCCTCGAGCCTGCCTTTGGCTACTCCCTCGGCCATACCCTGAGCCATACCCTGAGCCATACCCTGAGCCATACCCTGAGCCATACCTTTGGCCATGCCCCTGGCCGTCGCCTCGTCAAGGTGCGTCTCCTCGATCGCCTTCCGGTCCATCTCCGCCATCTGCGCTCGAAGCTGATAGTATCGGTACTCCGGCGTTCCCCAATAGCTCTGCTCCGCCGCATTCACCTTCCGGAAAACCTTGTCCTTCGTCAGCACTTCCTGCACCAGTCTCACCCCCAGGGCATCGTTGGTCATATATCCGCACCAGACCCTGAGACGCTCCTCATCCGTCAGCTCGGGGTCCGGGTCCGACTTCGTCCTGCGCCATATTTCCGACAGCCTCTCCCGCGCCTTGTTCATCTCCACGTAAAAAAGCTGCTGTACGTCCGTGAGCAGCTTCCCCTCGGGGCTCATCCACCTGAAGCCCCACACGCAGCGGTCCTCCCCCTGAAACAGATCGAAGGCCAGGAGGCAGATCACGATCGTCGGCCTCAGCCTTCCGTAATCCTCGCCGTTCCCCAGCGGCTCAATAAAAAGCTTGTCCAGGTAAAAAAGGCCGCGCGGAATGAAATGCTTGTGGTTCTCCCGCTGAAGCTCGACGTTCAGATGACGCCCCAGCTCGTCAACCACCGCGATGTCAAGCCTCGACTCCTTCAGGTTGACCCCATCGGGGGGAAGATCGGCATTGCGAAGCTCGAGCTGCTCGACACGGGGACAGCCTCGGACGGAGAACAGAGCATTGAGCAGATCCCCCAGCAGGTCCAGGCGCGAGGGGCAGCCCAATAGGAAACGAAAGAAAAGATCGCGCGAACGATCAATCTGCGTCGGGAGCCCGCCCACCTCCTCGAGGCGCAGCATCTCCCTCCGGTCCTCATCCGCCATTACCGGCAGGATCAGTTCTTCCCGTTCTTCCCGTTCTTCCCGTGCGTCCATGACCTCTCCCATACCCTCTCCCCACGTCCCATGCGGAGGCCGGACGTCCACACCTTCATTATAATATAGCCCTTCGGAACAGGGCGGTCCAGGGATTTCTACCCGATATCCGCACCGGGGGCTCCGGCCGTCACTCCCCGGCCGGAAGGTCCCGGGGCCGCTCGAACGGGTCCTCGTCGATCTCCTGACCGAACGAGGCCGGCGTGTCGGGAAAGGCCAGGATGGAGAGGGACAGCCCCACCCTCCCCTCCCCTCCGGAGCTTCGGTCGTCCGTGTAGTTCAGTTCCCACTTCATGCAGTCGGTGACCCACTGCAGCGCATAGTAAACCTTGTCGATCTCGGATTGCTCGAGATCGTAGCTTCCCCGCACCAGGCCGAAGACCTCCCGCCCCATCGGAAAACGCAGCTGTTGATGGAGGCGCTCCCTCTCCCGGTAGCGGTCCCACAGCATGGCCCCCTCACCCCAGACGTAGCGGTGTTCGTAGGCCGTCGCCAGCTCCAGGACCCCGATCCGATAGCGAAGCCCCGTGAGGCTCCAGAGCATCTGCTGGTCCGCGTTCCCCTTGTCGTAGAACCAGGCCTCGCCCCGGGACTTGGAGAAGAGGTCCACGTCCGTCCCCAGGCTCTTCTCGTAATAGCTGCGGAACCCCGCGCCCCAGCGGGAGATCACGTCGCTCCGCAGGGCCGCGGTCTCCTCGCGGTACGAGCCCCAGGAGGCCGAGAGCGAAACCCAGGACTCGGGGGATATCCGGAACCACGGCGAGTGCACCTCCACCTCCGGACGCCTCTCGAGCCGCCCCTTGTAATCGTCCCGCAGGTCCTTCTGTTCCTGGATATACTCGTTTCTGGACCAGTTCAGCACCGCATGCCAGCCGCCCCTCTCGAAGGAGAGGGAGGCGAAAGGACGCCAGACCGTCTCGTCCCACAGCTCGTCCCAGGAATAGGAGACGCCCCCCCTGAGGGAGAATCCCCCGCCCAGGGCCTGCTCCACCTCCGCCATCCACTCCGTCCCCACCTTGCTCCAGATGGCCACGCCGACGGAGAGGGACCCCGAGTCCCAGGCGAGCGACCCCGTGATACCGCCCCCCGTCCCGCGCGTCTCGCTGCTCTGGAAGTAGGGCATGATCGAGTACTTCATGGCCCTGCGGTCGATCCGAACCACATAATCCATGGGCGAGGTGAAGACGTAGGTGTTTCCCAGGTAGAGGCGGGGGCGCTTCGCGACGACGCTCCGCCCGGGCACAAAGGTGATGGTCTTCGACTCGATCCGGTAGTGCGGATGGTCCAGCGCGCAGGTCGTCAGGACGACGTTGCGCCACTCCGCGAGGTACTCGTCCGGACGCCCGGGGCGTCCATGGACAAGCCCCCGCTCGACCGCCCTGTCCCAGGGAAGGACCTCGATCTCCTTCCCATGGACATAGAGGGTCCCCGCCCCGACGGGCAGGCTCGTCCCCGCCCCGGACAGGACGCCCTCCCTCGTCTCCAGGTCGTAGTCCAGCCGGTCCCCGGCCAGGGACTTGTCCCCGGCCTGAAGGACCACCTTCTCCCCCGGCAGGGGCATGGCCTGGACCTTCTGCGAGTGGGCATCGTACTCGATGCGCTCGGCCCGTATCGTCGCCCCCTCGTAGTTCAGGACGGCCCTGCCCTCGGCGCTCGCCCGCCCCGTCTCGTCGTTGTAGGACACCCTGTCGGCGTTCAGGACGACCTTCCTGCCGGGCTCGTAGGCCCCCTCGGCCCCAGCCGGAAGAGGCCCTCCAAAGAGGGAGAACCCTAGGAGTACGGCCGCGGCCAAAAACAGGCGGCCCCATCCCGCGCCTGGGCGGCCCGCAGCGCCCGAAAACGGTGCGCCCGCTACCTCAAGGGTTTCGTCCATGTGACCGTGCCTCCTTTTTCCAAAACCACGACACCGCTCTCGTCCATGCTGGCCTCCGAGGTCCTGAGCACGAACTCGTCGTCATAAAGGGTCAATCCCAACGGGAAGGAGAACTCCCCGCCGGCCTCGCGCCAGTCGAGCCTCGGGCTCTCCAGGTTCAGCACCCTCGTCGGCGTCTCGAGCGTCCCCAGAAGCCCCTTGATCGAGGCCGCCCTCTCGTCGTTCGAATAGACGCCCTGAGCGCCGAAAAAATACCATTCGCCCCCGGACCCCATTCGGCGGCGGATATCGACGGAACGGACCATCACCTGCTCCCCCCGCTTCTCGGCAAGGGGCAGGCGGACGCGCCAGCGGTCCCCGGAGACCTCCCGGTCGAACTCCAGGTTCTCCATGACGATGCCGGGCATGTGCAGCAGCCCCTCCCGAAGGAGGTCGACATCGAGGCTGAGGTCCCTCATCACGTAGCGGACCAGAAGGGCGATCCCCAGACAGGCGAGAAGAAGCGCCAGGAGCCCCCTGCGGCCCCTCATGCCGACATCCCCTCACGCGCCGGAAGGGCCCGGAAGAGGCGGCGAGCTCCGCCGGGGGACGTCGCACGAGCCGCCCTGCGACCCTCTACCATACGACCTTCCACGAGGAGCCCTCCCGGGTCACTCCGAGGGTACGGACGACCAGGGAACGGAACATCAGGAAGCGTCGGTCCGTGATCACCTTGGCGCGCTCCTCCCCGACCCAGTCGATGCGATAGCCGTCCTTCAGCCCGGCGCGGAAGTCCGCGGCCTTCGCGGTCTCCCGGGCGAAGTTCTCCGACGAGAGCATCTTCCGCGACTCCGCGGAGAGCATCGCATACATCTCGTCGGGTCGGTTCTCCGCCCACAGGGTCAAAAACCGGCGCAGCACCTGCTCCCGGCTCACATACGCGCTCTGCGCGTTTTTCCCGGGATTTTCAGGCGTCTCGGACGCCGCGTCCTCCGTTTTGTTCGCCACCCTCCTGTCCGACGAGACGCCGCGGTCGCGCACGGACTCCACGAAGACCGCCATATCGCCCGAGTCCTCCGCCAGAAGCGGCGGGATGGGGCGCGGCACGGACGGCGGCGGAGCCATCGGGACGGCGGGGTGCTCGGCCGGCTTCGGAGGTTTGACGGGTCTCACCGAGACCTTCCTGGACGCGGGCTTCTTCGGCAGTTCCACGACCACGGTTTTCGTCTCCTCGGAGGCGGGGACGGCTCCACCGTCCCACTCCTCAGGAGACGCCGCCGGCGCAAAGGAAAAGAGGCGCTCGTCGTAGCCGCCCATCCCCCTTACGGCCACGGCAAAATTCGTGTCCCTCTGCTTGGGAAAGAAGACCAGCCCCTGAATCAGTCCCCTCAGGGGCTGGTCCAGGTTCGTATCGTAGCGGACGGGCCGCACGCGCTCGCCCGCGGCGGTGACCAGAAGGATGTTGTCGGAGACGGGCGCGAGGCTGACCGGCCTCGCGCCGAAGGCATAGACCGAGACGAGGAAGGGCTCCGCCCTGTCCATCCGAAGCTCCGAGACGAAGGTGTCGCGGTACGCGCGCCGTTCGGCCTCGGACATCCCGACCCGCAGCGCCTCCGCCTCCACCCAGGGCTCGATGAGCTCCTCGGGATAGTAGACGATCCAGACGAAGCAGTCCCGCCCCCAATGGGACACCGTCCACTGCTCCAGGACACGGATCGTCTCGCCGAATGGGTTCGTCGCCTGCTCGGCCGGCGCGCCCCCGAAGGCCGGAGGGCAGACGGACAGGACGGCCAGAAGGCAGGCCAGGATACATCCCCTGCCGCGTCCCCCCCAAAAAAGCTCGCCGCACCTGCCGTTCGGTTCCGCCACTTCGCCCCCCCCCATCCGTCTCAAAACGGGGCGGGAAACCCGCCCCCGTTCGCGTCCCTAATCGACCTGCTGCTCCGGAGGCAGCTCGAAGGCGCCCTCCCCGGAGGGTTTCGGGGCCTTTGCGGGCTTCGAAGGCTGACCGGGCCGATCCCTTTTGATGATGATGTCCTTGTCGGCCGGCGCGGCGGGAGCGGGGTCAGACGCGGGCTCCCCCTCGGACGCCTCGCCCACGGTCTGGCGTATGGCCGTCCCCGGGTCGACGCGCAGGCTCTCCGGAATGGGATAGGCGGAGACCGTCACGTCGTCCGAGGTCTGCACGAAGGTGACGGATCCCTCCGGGATACGGATGGAGTTTCCGCGCACGAAGAGCCCCCCGATAAGGCCGACGGGCCCCAGGAGCGCCGCACCGGCGAGGCTGGCCGCGCCGGCGCCGATAATGGCCCCCTCGCCCTTTTCCCCGCGTTTGCTGGCATCCTCCGCCGCCTTCTTGGAGGCCTCCCCCATAACCACACCAAGCCTCTGCGGGCCCAGGGGAACCAGGGCGTTGAAATCCAGGCGGACCTCCCCGGGCACGCCGAAGGCCTTGGGCTTCTTGACCTCGCGCACCGTGGTGTCGAGCAGGGACCCGCGCGGGGCGATCAGGCAGCCATCCACGACGAGGTCGTCGGTCAGCGCCAGGCGGACCTTGTCCCCCTTCTGGCTCTTCGCGGGGCTCAGCTCCTCCATGAAGCGGAGCTTCAGCACCGTCGCCCCCGGCAGCGTGACCTGGCGGAACGTCACGGGGTCGGAGACCAGCATGGCCAGAATACGCTCGACGCGCATCGCCACGGGCTTGCCGTACTGAAGGTCCCCGTCCATATCGCTCTCGAGGGTCTCGAGGCGCCTCAGGGCGGGCCTGGACGCATGGATGTTCTTGCTCAGGATCCACTCCGCGACCCCTACCTTGAAGAGCATGGAGGGCTGTTCCTCGGTCCCCGTCTCCAGAAAGTTCAGGATCGCCGCATGGCGCTCGGCGATGCTGCCCGGCAGGCTGCGGCCGAAGAGCTCCCGCTCTATCCCGTTCAGCCGCTCGACCAGGCCGCCCTTGCTCGGCTCGCCGTAGATGATCGTCTCGATCCGCTCCATCATCAGGACGGAGTCGCTCTTACCATCCTCGGGACCCGCCGCCGCACAGGATGAGAACAGCAGACACAGCATCGCCGCTCCCACCAACAGTCCGCACAAATTTTTCCTGATCAAAACGCTACCTCCTCCAGATCTAAAAAAGGAGGGCGGGCTACCGCCCCTCCCCGCCGTGCCGACGCCGGATCGCCGCCCCGATGAAATCTGCGAAGAGCGGATGCGGACGCGTCGGCCTGGACTTCAGCTCCCCGTGAAACTGTCCCCCGAGGTACCAGGGATGCCCCGGCAGCTCGACGATCTCCACAAGGTTCCGCCCGCGGCAGACCCCGGAGACCCGGAGCCCCCCCGCCTCCAGCCGCTCCCGATACGCGTTGTTGAACTCATAGCGGTGACGATGGCGTTCGCTGATCTCCAGGACGCCGTAGCACCGCGCCGCCAGGGTCCCGGGCACGAGGTCGCAGGGGTAGGCCCCAAGGCGCATCGTTCCCCCCATTTTATCAATATGGGCCTGTTCCTGCATCAAATGAATGACGGGGTGGAGGGACGCGGGGTCCATCTCCTCGCTGTGCGCCCCCGCCAGGGCGCAGACGTTGCGGGCATACTCGACCACCATCATCTGCATGCCCAGGCAGATCCCGAACAGGGGGATCCTCTCCTCCCGGGCGTACCGGATCGCGTCGATCATCCCCTCGATCCCGCGGGAACCGAAGCCGCCGGGGATCAGGACGCCGTCGACGTCCCCCAGGCTCTTTCCCACATCGGCGGACTCGAGCTCCGCCGACTCCACCGCGCGGACCCGAACCTTGACGCCGTGGTGCACGCCCGCGTGGTACAGGGCCTCCACGACGCTGAGATAGGCGTCCTTGTGCTGGACGTACTTGCCCACCAGGGCGATCTCCACCGCATCCGGGGCGTTCATGAAGCGGTCCACGACCCGATGCCAGTCCGAGAGGTCGGGCTCCCCTCCGCACGGAAGGCCGAGGGCCCGGAGGATCTGCGTGTCCAGCCCCTGACGATGCAGGCTGAACGGGACGTTGTAGATCGTGGGCTCGTCCCGCACCTCGATCACGGCCTCGGACGGGACCGTGCAGAACAGGGCGATCTTGTTCTTCATCTCCTGGTCCATGGGACGGCTCGTGCGGCAAACCAGGATGTTCGGGAGGATGCCGATGCGCCGCAGCTCCTGGACGCTGTGCTGCGTCGGTTTCGTCTTGAGCTCCTGGGCCGCCTCCAGCCATGGGACGAGCGTCACGTGGCAGTAGACCACGTTCTCGCGGCCCACGCGGTTCGCCATCTGCCGGATCGCCTCCAGGAACGGCTGCCCCTCGATGTCCCCCACGGTCCCGCCGATCTCGACGATCAAAACGTCCTGCTGCTCCCCCGCCCGGACCAGCCGCTCCTGGATGTCGTTGGTGATGTGGGGGATCACCTGGACCGTCCCGCCCAGATAGGCGCCCCTGCGCTCCCTGTCGATCACGTGCGAATATATTTTTCCGGTCGTGATGCTGTTTTGCTCGCCAAGGGTCTCGTCGATAAAACGCTCGTAATGCCCAAGGTCCAGGTCCGTCTCCGCCCCGTCGTCGGTGACGAAGACCTCGCCGTGCTGAAAGGGGTTCATCGTCCCCGCATCCACGTTCAGATAGGGATCCATCTTGATGATGGACACCCTGAGCCCCCGCTTCTTCAGAAGGGTTCCCACCGATCCCGCCGTGATGCCCTTGCCCAGGGAGGAGACCACCCCGCCCGTGATGAAAACGTACTTCGCCATTGCCTGTCGCCCTCCCGGCCATCCGAACTCGGACAGCTCAAAATCCCCCTGCCCAAAAATACAAAACGGGACCAGAAAAAAAAAACTTCTGGTCCCCTGCCGACTCCTCTCGGACGATATAAACCGGCCTCCGCTTTGAACGTCGCCGCTTATTTCAGATACTGCAGCGGGTTGACCGGGCTGTTGCCCCTCCGGACCTCGAAGTGGAGATGCGGCCCCGTGGACCTTCCGGTCGTCCCGACCCTGGCGATATTCTGCCCCTGGGATATCTTCGTGCCCTGAGGCACCATAACCGAGCTGCAGTGAGCGTAAAGCGTAGACTGCCCGCCCGCGTGCTCCACCACGACGACCTTGCCGTAGCCGCCCATCCATCCCGAATAGGCCACGCGCCCATCGCGCGCCGACCGGATCACCATGCCCCGGGACGCCTTGATGTCGATGCCCGTATGGAAGTCCCGACGCCGCGTAACCGGATGGCGTCTCCAGCCGAAGGGGCTGTTGATACGCCCCATCACGGGCCAGCGGTAGGAACGCCCACCCTTCTGAGGACGCCCCTTATCCCTGATGGGGACGAGCTTGACCTTCTTGTTCTCCACACGGACCTCCGCGACGGCCTCCGGACGGGCCCCCGGCAGAAAGACCTCGTTGCCCGGCTTCAAGGAGACGACGTCTATCGTCGGATTGACCTTGCGCACCAAGTCGAGGTCCACCTGATAACGCTTGCAGACGAGCTCGATCCTGTCGCCCTTGCGCATCGTATAGAAGATGCCGTCCTGGTTGGGAATACGAAGCACCGCCCCGGGACGGAGCGTGGCGGAGCTCTTGAAGGTGTTGCTGCCCACCAGGGTATCCAGCTCGATGTTCTGGGCGTTGGCGATGGACCAGAGGCTGTCCCCCTGCACCACGACATAGGCCAGGACACTCAAGGGCTTGACCTCCTCGCGAAGCGAGGCGATGCGGAACTGGCGCGTGCGGACCTCCTCCAGGGTCGCCTCGACGTCGTCCGGCGTGTTGGGGATCAGGAGAAGCTGGTTGGCGGCCAGACGATTGGCGTCCTTCAGCCCGTTGGAACGAAGGATGTCCTGAGCCGTCACCCCGGCGTAGCCGAGGGCAATGTCCGACAGGGTCTCGCCGGACTTGACGATATGCTCCTTCCAGCCGACGCCGACATCCGTCAGGCGGATATCCCCCTCCGGCGCCTCCAGCTCCATAATATCCTCGATATCCTCCGACACCCCATCCTCGGGGAGGCGGGTGCCGTCGTCCTGGGTATTCAGTATGATCGATTCAAAATCGGAGAGGTCCTTGGGAAGAGGGCCGAAGTCCTCGGCGATATCGACGACGGGAAGCAGCAAAGACTGCCCGCCCTCCTTCGACTCGGGCATCGGGACCTGAGGGACCTGAGGCATCTGCGGCTCAGGCAGGGAAGCCAGCCTGACGGGCAGGTCCCCGGAGAGGGGGGATGGGAGCGCTTCGGGAAGGGCGGGAACAAGCGCCCTGCCCTCCTCGTAGGCGTCGCTCATGTCGACGGAGACAAAACCCTCGTTCTCCACCGAGAGGTCGTTCCGATTCTCCACCAGACTTCCCCACGCCACGCCCGAGAACCGGCCCCACGCGGAAAACATCAGGAAAGCGGCCAATCCCATGGTGCAGCATACGACGGCGCAAAACCCCCAGGAAAAACCCTCCGAAGAAGTCGGCCCCTTCGGCCTCTTGACCTCACGGGCTTTTTTCTTATCGTCGAATGTTTTCACAAACATTCCTCCTGACCTAAAAACAGACGCCACCACCCTGGCTGACAGCACCGGTTCCCAGTACCGGCTTCTTTGATGGCTGTACGGCTCCACCCGGACCTCGATCCCATGCGTCCGGTTTCTGTCCCTCGACTCCCGTTTTCAGGAAAATACGGAAGAATACGTCTCGGGCAGCATTATAGCACACCCATCCTGCAGCCGAGCGCGGGAGACGGCCGCAGGACATCTCAGCGAGGAGAAGATTCTTTCCTAATAGATGCCTTTGTTCGGCCTCGGCAGAGACGGGCATTTTCGCTTCAATCAGCGCTTCCCTATGAGAGCTTTATGGACATCAGGAACTCGCGGTTGCTGCGGGTCTGGCGCAGCTTGTCCAGGATCAGGTTCAGCGCCCCTGCCTCGTCGACCCCCACGATGCGCTTGCGGAGGACCCACAGCCGGGCCAGTTCGTCCTCCGGGATCAGCAGTTCCTCCCGCCTCGTCCCCGAGCGGGTGATGTCTATGGCGGGGAAGATGCGCTGCTCCGCCAGCTTGCGCGACAGATGCAGCTCCATGTTGCCCGTCCCCTTGAATTCCTCGTAGATGACGTCGTCCATGCGGCTCCCCGTATCCGTCAGGGCCGTGCCGA
>ERZ772917.261-NODE-261-length-38993-cov-6.601238_pt1 | contig 38993 bp, 32 predicted proteins | sample MGYA00511187_ERZ772917 | MGnify/ENA primary metagenome ERZ772917 (study PRJEB29015, sample SAMEA2737925) | human oral metagenome | biome: human oral; feature: human-associated habitat; material: dental | place: China | collected 2012 ...
GGAAAAAACAGGGAGAAGGGGAGAGCGGAAGAGCTTTTTGAGGGAGGGGAGAGGTAGTGATTTTGATGGATATAATAGACATTATTGTTGGTTTTAAATTGTTGTTAGTTTTATTTTAGCATAAAAACTTTAAAAGCGAGGGTGGGAGGGGGGTATTTTATCCGCCGGCGAGCTGTTCAAATTCCTCCAGGCTTTTAATCATGACATCACGAGGCTTATTGCCGTTTGCGGGACCAATTACTCCAATCTCCTCTAGCCAGATTGCAAGTCCCGAAACAAAACCATGACCTTTACCGAGGTAAGTTTGTAGCATAGCGGTGGAGAATTTACCTTTAGAGAGCGTAATTTCGATTGCTTTGCGCACGACGGGATCGTGTGGATCGTATTTACGACCCAAGTCACCAAAACCACCACCGTCGGTTGGTCCAATGCCTTTAATTTGTACAGCCTGAGAAATAACATCATTATTATACTCTGGAGCGCGTTGCTCACGGAGGAAATTGGTGAGCTTCTCAACATCGCTATCAGAGGCGAAAGCGCCTTGGATACGGCGGGGTTTACCCATCATTTCAGTGGTGAGCATAAGCATATCACCCTTACCTAATAGTTTTTCAGCACCACCCATATCAAGCATGATGCGAGAGTCAGTATTATTATTAACGGCGAAAGCAATACGTCCTGGAACGTTGGCTTTGATGAGACCTGTGATAACCTTAACCTCAGGACGCTGAGTGGCGAGGACAAGATGAATACCGGAAGCACGACCTTTCTGTGCAATACGCACAATCAACTGCTCAAGATCTTTCCCAGCTTGCATCATGAGGTCAGCCATCTCGTCAATAACGATAACAATGTAGGGCATTTTGCCACCGTCATGTTTTTGATCATTACCATTCTCGTCGGTGATGAGGGCAGATTTTTTCTGTAATTTCTCATTATAGTCTTCAATTTTCTTAACTTTTTCTTCTGCCATACAAGTATAGCGGCGTTCCATCTCATTAACTGCCCATTTCATGGCCGAAAGGGCCTTCTCAGTGGAGTTAATGATAGGCGTCAAAAGATGTGGAATGTCGTTATACTGCACCATTTCAACCTGCTTAGGATCAACAATAATCAGCTTCATGTCGCTCGGAGCATTACGATAAAGTAATGAGGAAATGAGGGTATTAGTCATAACCGACTTACCGGAACCGGTGGTGCCAGCAATGAGGAGGTGTGGCATTTTGGCGAGATTAGCTAGAACTGGGTTGCCAGAGATGTCCTTACCAACCGCAAAAACCAGAGGATTCCGCTCCTTTTTCCACTCACTGCTTTCGAGAATAGTGCGCAAAGTGACGTCGGCAGGACGAACATTCGGAATTTCGATACCAACTAAACGAGTACCTGGGATGGGGGCCTCAATACGCACCTTATCAACGGCAAGATTGAGGGCTAGTTCCCTATCACGGGCGGCAATTTTTGATAGGACGACTCCGGTGGGGGGCTGAATAGTGTATTGTGTGACACGGGGCCCCACATTCGCTCCTTCTAATTTGACTTCAATGCCAAAGTCAGCAAAAGTCGAATTAATAATAAAGGCATTCTGCTGAATATTGCCACCATCGGGCGGATTTTGTCGTTTAGAGAGTAGTTCCGTAGTGGGCATTTTCCAGTTTGGATCTGAGACGGCGATGAGGGCGCGTTCAGAATCAGTTTCGACCGGTTTTTCGGCGGTCGGTTTTTTGATTTCAAGTTTAGGAGTAGCTTTTAATTCCTCAGCAGTTACCTCAACACCATTAGACTTAATTTTGAGCGGGCCAATACCAGATTTGATGGCGTCTTCGGCTTGAGCGCGACGAGCCACGCGAGCATTTTCTACATCCTCTTCCCTTTTGCTAGTCTTGAATAGATTGGCTAGATCACGAAAAACAGTGGCTGGAGAAACTTGTAAGATAAAAATACCAGTAATAAAGATGAGGACTAGGTAAATAAAGGCTGCTAAGCTTGGGCTTAAAATTTGAGTAGTTAATCCATTAAGCCAAAGTCCGAGAATGCCGCCAGTCTGAGAAACAGCGAGATTATTAAAGGTTGGTAATCCAAAAAGGCCGGAGAGCCAGAAAACCATTAGCAAAGAAACTAGCCAGATAACGGGTGGTAGTCGATTGCCGGTGGTGCGAAAAATCTTGACTGCGAGATAGACTAAAATCATGGGGATGGAATAACTGGCATAGCCAATTAGCCAAAAAGTAGCTTTATGAAAATCATTGAGAAGAGTGCCTCCACTGCCGAACCAGGTCATAACCAAGACAACCGAAATAGCGAGCATGAGAACTGCAGAAACTTGACGCCAAAAGCCACCTGGCAGTTCATGCTCTGGCATGACTTCGCGAGCGGATTTGCGTCGACCTTTTTTACGTTTTGCCATGGGTAAATTATAACATACTAATGCTTTTAGGGCTTTTGTGTTATATTTTAAGTAAAAGGAAGGAGAAAAATGGAACCAAACCAGAATAACGAAACACCAAACACAGAAATAAACAAGAGTCCAAGTGAGGAAGAGATGGTAGCTACTGGCTCGGTAGTAGATAATAATAAAATAAATGATGATAATAATGAGGGAGCTAAGATGATGGAGGCGCCTGTAGAAAAGAAGCGTGGCAACCGTGGCCTAAAAGTGATGGCGACGGTTTTTTGTTTGACCACACTTGCGAGTGCGGGGGCGTTGGCTTTTACTATGATGAACGATATAAATCAAAAAAATAAACTAGGCGACGAATTGAGGACCTCGAAAGAAGAGATTAAGAAAGCAAATGAGGTGATCGCAAAATACGAAAATGCGACTGGGACTAAAGCTGTGGAAAAGATTGGAGACAATCTGTCGGTCAAGGAAATTGTCAAGCCAATGCCGTTTGACGTGAAGGTCAAGGATTTAATATCAACGATTAAAGCTGGGTTCAAGAAAACACTTGGAAAAACCAGTGAGGGGTTAGAGATTAAAGACCACTTCCCTATAATCCATTTTAACTCAATTTTTACGAACAGTGATGCATCTTATGTATTTGCAGAGCTAGGAATAGGACATGCTTTTGAGGTAATTAAAAACGAAAAGGGGGAAACACGAACAGAATATGGCGTGGGCGGAGCAAGTGCCTCATACTACAGGGCCTTCCCGAACGGTAGTTGGAAAAAAGCCTACGAAGGAAATGGTTTTGAAAACTGCAATAACGTGTCGGAAGAAGCTAAGAAGGTTTACAGTGGGGTAAAGGACCCTGAAGGAAAATCAATTTTGCATTGTTTGGATAATAATGGCAACATAGTTCACTTCTAGAAGCTTTTAGTAGAATCAGGTTTGTGCTGGGAGGCGGATTCTGCTTCAAGAGGCGATTTAGTATGAGGCTATAAAGCTATTTAATTCCAGAACAAAAAAGAGAATAAAAGAGGCTCCAAAGAGCCTCTCTTATGTTTTGATTGCAGGCTTACTCTTTAATTCGGCGCATACTGAGTGAGAGACGACCCTTGTCGTCGATCGAATCAAGGCGAACTTTGACCTCGTCACCAAGGTGTAAGGCATCTTCAACTTTGGCGAGGCGTTTGTCAGAGATTTGAGAGATATGGAGCATACCATCAATCCCTGGCATAATATTGACAAAGGCACCAAATTCTTTAATGCTAACAACTTTACCTTGATAAATCTTACCAACTTCTGGTTCTTCCACTAGTCCTCGAATCCACTCAATAGCGCGCTTGATTTTTTCTGGGTCAACGCCTGAAACCGTCACCAGTCCAGAATCTTCAATATCAACTTCAGCGCCAGTTTCAGCGGTAATCTTATTGATAGTTTCGCCACCTTTACCGATAATGGCCCCAATTTTATCTGGGTTGACCATCAATTTCTCAATACGAGGAGCATGAGGAGAGATTTCTGGACGTGGCTTAGGCAAGACAGAAAGCATGTGTTCTAAGATGAACATACGCCCCTCATGCGATTGTTTGATAGCTTTCTCTAGAATATCAATTGGCAGTCCATGAACCTTCATGTCCATTTGGAGAGCGGTAACACCTTTCTTAGTACCAGTAACCTTAAAGTCCATATCACCAGCAAAATCTTCGGCGTCCATTAAGTCAGTAAGGATATAAGGAGTGTCGCCATCCAGCATCAAACCCATAGCCACACCAGAGACTGGACTCGAAAGCGGAACCCCGGCGTCCATCAAGGCGAGACAGGAAGAACAAGTGGCAGCCATAGAAGTAGAGCCGTTCTGCGACATGATTTCAGTGACTGAACGGATAGCGTATGGAAAATCCTCCTTGGTGGGTAGCACTGGAAGTAGGGCACGCTCGGCAAGATATCCGTGGCCGATTTCTCGGCGCCCTGGAGAACCGATACGTCCAGTTTCGCCAACTGTGTAGCTAGGGGCATTATAGTGATGCATGTAGCGACGTTCACCATCAGTAACTTCCATAGTGTCAACCACCTGGGCGTAAGACAGTGGCGCTAAGGTGACGATATTCATAGCTTGAGTAAGACCACGCGTGAAGAGCGCGGATCCGTGTACGCGAGGCAGGATGGCTACTTGAGAACTGAGGGGACGCACCTCATTCAATTTGCGACCATCTGGACGCACCCCGTCTTCTATGATAGCGCGACGCACTTCATGATGAACGGCAAGTTCATAGGCAGCATGATATTCTGGTTTGAGGCGAGCCTCATAGTCTGCGATTTTTTCGGCTTCAGACTCACCTTCGCCTAGTGCAAGTGCAAATTCAGCGTCCATAAGATCGCGCAATTCATCAGTGAGGCGTTTACGATCGATAACGTTACCACGAATACGAGTGCCGATTTTACCATCTGCGCCTTTAAAGTGTTCTTTGGTCCAAGATTCAACTTTCTGAGAAATTTCCTGGTCTGGTAGACTGAGCTCATAAGGTTTTTCAAGAACTGCTAGCTGCTGTTTAAGTTTTAGTTGCAAGTCGAGGGCGGGTTGAATATGCTTGACGGCCCAGTGCATAGCCTCAATGATGACAGATTCTGGGACTTCATTCGCGCCAGCCTCAACCATAACCACCTTTTGATCTTTGACAGCGACCACAAGGTCTAGGTCGGATTGTTCGCGTTCTTCCTGGTTCAAGAAAGCCTTAAATTCTCCGTTAATCCGACCAATGCGCAGTCCAGCAATTGGGCCGTCAAACGGAACACCGGCATTCAAGAGAGCTGAAGAGGCTGCCAGCATAGCAACGACATCCGGACGAAAGGCGGGATCCAAAGAGAGGACAGTAGTAACAACTTGAACCTCTTGGCGGTAGCCCTTGGGAAAGAGTGGACGAATAGGTCGGTCGATGAGGCGACCAATGAGGACAGCTTCATCCGCAGGCCTGCCTTCACGTTTAATAAATTTAGAGCCAGAGATTTTACCAGAGGCATAAAACTTTTCCTCGTAATCGATTGAGAGCGGGAAAAAGTCCTGTACGACTGGTTTTTCGCTAACAACGACTGAGCCGAGAATGGTAGTATCGCCGTATGAGGCGAGAACTGACGAAGTGGCACGAAAGCCGACGCGATTAACTTCAATCTTGAGTTGACGCCCCAAAAAATCGGTAGACACGCTAAACGTGTGCTTGCCGGTTGGATTAATAATTTCCATTGATTCCTTTCTTGGGAAAACACCAGATAGCTATCCTAGAATCTGACACCTTGAGGAATATTCCACTTCATTTCAATCTATTTAAAATGTAGATTGAGACTTAAAATATTCTATCTAGAAGACTTATCCGCCGTCTTCCCTTTTATTGTTATATTTTTATTGTATCACGAAAGGGTGGGGGCGTAAAATTGCTTGTTCGGCTTTTTATGTTATAATATTGTTCAGATTCAATGGTGTATCGATGAATTTTAGTCGATAGAAAGGGGGGCAGATTTTACACCAGGAATTTTCTAAGAAATGAGTCATAGCTCAAGTACATTAAGAAAGGAATCCATAATAAAATGGAAGAAGACGATACTTATTTTGATTATTCAGAAGTGTTGCCACCAATGGATATTATTATCCAGATGGATGGCTTTGAAAGAAATACGTACAGAGAACAGGAAAAGGCAGAGAGAAAGTTCTGCCACTCGTTGACGGAAGAAGTACTGGTTCCGTTAAGAAAACAGATCCACTTAGACAGTAATATTGACTTAGTAGTAACTATTACAAATGTAAGTGGAGAGAAATGTCGAAGAAAAATCTCTTTTCTGCTGAACACGGCAGACATTGAGTTTTTTAAAGACGACACTTTGTACCAAGTGATTACGAGACGAGAAAAAGTCTCTGGAAATCTTTACGAGATGCAGTATGATGCCTCTAAGGTGAGGATGCACTATGTGCATAAGGATGCTTACGAGGAGTATAACCGAGACATGAAGAAAAGAAGGAAAAAGAGCGAGTCGGCGCTAGATCCCAGGAGAAAGAAAAAGATCATGAGGAAGAAGGAGCGACCCACTATTCCTCAGCTAAACCAACTGATTGCGCAGTCCGTATTGCGTTTTAGAGACGCAATAAATGAGTTTATTGAGGAATATTTTAAAGATGAGCGACCGCGTCCTAAGATTGTAGGAATATCCAATCGAAGTGACGAGTAAGAAGCTCTTGTTGCTCAATCTAGTTTAGTGGACGAAATGTTCACGAAGACTAAATGGATTCTGAAAAACCTGAAGCCCCACCTTCTAAGTGGGGCTTTTTAAGTATAAACTCCTGGTTTTATTTCCTGAGTCCGAGTTTCGCAACAGTGCCTTTGTAGAGGTCGAAATTGGTTTTCTCAAGATACTTCAGAAGACGCTTGCGACGACCAACCATCTGCATCAAGCCACGACGAGCCATAAAATCGTGTTTGTTGGCCTTGACATGTTCGGTTACTTCTTTGATACGCTCAGTCAAAATAGAGACCTGAACCTCTGGAGAACCAACGTCTTTCTTATCGCGAGCGGTAGCAGCAATTGCCTTAGCTTTATTCTCTTTTGTAATCATATTGGGTGAATTATAACACGGGGTGGGCTTTTCGACAAGACTACAGAGGAGATTTTTCTACTAAGTTGAAGGGGATTTTATGGAGTGGCTAGAATCTAGGCCTATTAGGCGAGAAAAACTGAAAGAGAAAGTGCATCTTTGATGTCATAGTCACCAATTTTGGTGCGACGAAGGGTAGTAAGGTAGGCACCCGTCTGGAGTTTTTTACCAATATCTTCGCCTAAGGTCCGGATATAAGTACCACTAGAGACGTGGGTGCGGATAACTAGTTTTGGATAGTAATAATCAAGAATTTCGAGACTATAAATTTCCACTTCACGAGTCGGCATCTTTACTTTTTGACCACGACGAGCGAGTTGATAGGCCCTATGTCCATTAATTTTAACGGCGGAAAAGGCGGGGACGGTTTGCTGGATCGGGCCGATGAAGGTCTTGACAACTTGTTCAATCTGAGAAAGCGAGGGGGTGCGAGGAGACTCTGCATTGTCTAGTAAATAATCTGTAATCTCACCTTCTGGATCCCCCGTAGTACTGACTTTGCCAAGATGAATAGTGGCTTCATACCACTTATCAAGCTTGAGGAACTCATTTGACTTTTTGGTAGCTTTATTGGCTAATAAAATCAAGAGTCCAGTTGCAAATGGGTCGAGAGTACCAGTGTGACCAACTTTTACCTTCTTCCCTGCCTGTTCAGAAAGTCGACGACGCACTCTTGCCACAACGCCAAAAGAAGTAAGGCCAGCCGGTTTATCAATGAGAATAAGATCCGGATTTGGGGTTAAGTGATTTTGATTCATAGTTGATAATGTAATAGACTAATGCGAATATGTCAAAAATCAGAAAAATAAGTTAAGGCTAGGTCGGAAATGACGGAGCTAGTCGCTAGAAACTACCTGGAATACGAAAAGCGGACGGGTCATTAGGCTTTTGAATCGTAGGAGGGGTGGGTGTTTGCATGGGGCTGGTGGGTGAAGCTGGAGGAGATTGGATTGGGCTAGCTGGGGTGGGAGAGCTTGGAGTGACATTTGCAAAGGGAGAAACTTGTGGCAGAGTGAAAGTCTGAGGCTCTGGTGGGCTTGGGGGATTATTGGGTAGTGGAGCTTGGGGGATTTGAGGAGGCTGGGGGAGTTGAGGAGGTTGGGGGATTTGAGGAGGTTGAGAATCTTGAACCTGACCAAGAGAAGAAGCTTGAGGGGCTGGAGGGAGCGGAGGAGCGGACTGATCAATGATCACGGGATTAGGGGCGGGAGATAAGAAGGCTTCGGGACGCAAAAAATCGGGAATTGGCGTATTGGTAGTGGGGGGCGGCGCCTGAATAAAATCCGTGCTTTGGAGGTTAGTGGGTGAAGACTGATTAAAAGATTGTAGTGATTGAGGCGAAGCTGATTGAGACTGAGGCTGCTGAAATGGGAGTGGCTGAGATGGAGAGGGCTGAGATGGCTGAGATGGAAATGACGGAGATGGTTGGGGCGGAGAAAACTGAGGTGGCTGGGGAGATGGTTGGACTTGCTGAAATTGTTGAACTTGCTGAGGCGAAAATTGTTGAGGCGAAAAAGACTGGGCTGATTGTGATGGTTGATTGATTTGAGTTTGAGGATACTGAAGATCTGGAGCGGGAGGATTCACGGGTTGGCTCAGTTCAGCCTGCGTACTTGGTAGATTAGGCAAGGAGGCGGCAGTATACTCTGGAATGCTACTGGCATATTCTGGATTAGGGTAGGCAGAGCCAGAGGAGGTATTTGGGAGTGGAGGGGCGGAGAGGGTGGCAGGGTTTTGGCCTGGCGTGTAGTTCATAATTGGTTGTTGCCCAACGGCCAGCGGATGAGAGTTGGGAGTAGCTTGGTCGTGAGAAAGAGACTGACTAATGTAGTTATCCTGATTAACCATACTTTGGTAGCCAATCGGGTTTTGAATAGGTGAAGGCTCAGAAAGCACCTCGTCCATAAGGCGACTCATATCTTGTTCCGGTTCACTAACTGGAGTGGCGATGGTGTGAGAAAAAATATCTGTACTCGAAACGCGTGGAACTTCTGGTTCTGGCGCAGAAGAAGTAGGGATGGGAGGGATAGTTTGTTGAGCATTCAACATCTGTTCACTGGCTTGAGCCAAGTCAGACATAACGCTTGCGGGATTAACAGGATTGGGACTAATTGAGGTTTGAGTATATTGATTCTGAAGGTTGGGAGCTTGAGGTGAGGGAGATTGAGGTGAGGGAGCTTGTGGATTTTGATTCAGTGCGGAAGGATTTTGAAAGACTGGAGAGTTTTGAGGGGCTAGGTTCTGAAAATTAAAGCTATTCGTGGTTACATTTTGAGGGTATGGATAGTTAGACCTCATATTCTGGCTAACAAATTGTTCTAATTCTTGCTCTGGGCTAGGAGGGGTTAGTGGAGGAGCGACAGATTCGGCGATAGGGCTGGGCGATGGAGTAGGAATAGCTGGAGTTGTATCGGCAATAATAGTAGGAACAGGGCTGACCACCGAAGGAGGACCATCAACGGGAGTGGCTGCTGGAAGAGGATTGTCAATAGGAGCAGATACTGGAGGAGTATTATCAACAACAGGAGTAGATACTGGAGAAAGACTATCAATAGAAGTTTCTGGCTTAAGGATGTTAGCGGAAATAAGTTGTTGGTCAGCACCAGCCTCCATCAATTTAGAAGCAACCGCCATGGTGGTTGGTTTGGTGCGATTATTAGAGAAGCGCTCAGTAGCAGACAAGATGCCGGTCAAAAGAGCAGTAGCAATTTCCTCTGTAAAATCATCAGCTTCGAGCTCTTTAGCTAAATCAAATACCATTTCACAAACTGAAGATTTGCTAGGATCGCTCCATTCTAGATCGGCAAAATGCCCTGGTACGCCGGAAGTAATATTGATGGCAGTAGCATCGTGCATGATACGACCATATTCAGTAAGAGCTGAGTCAATTTCACTACCAGCGTTAACGTTAAAGACGATTACTAAATCAACATTATAATCACCATAAGAATATTCGAGATCTTCCTGCTTGACTTGACCTTTGTAGGGGGTGATAAAAATTTTTACATAGTCGCCATCTAGGCGATAGGTGAGGTGGTCAGCTTTTGATTTATTAAGCGCGATAATAAAATCTTGCAGACTGCTGGTATCTTTCTGGAAAGTCTCTTCGGGGCGCAAAAATTCAAGAGTGTTGGGGGTTTTGCCAGAATAAATCGTGGTAACATGTTTCTTTTGCTGGTCGAGGAGGATGGCAAGGGCAATGGCAGCAGAAATCTCATCAACGTTCGGATCTTTAGAGAGGGCAATGAGGATGTTGAAGCTACGGTTGATTTTTTCAGCAACTTGAGCTGAAATTTCTTCCGAATTAGAAACTAAGCCGGCAGGAGTAGAAGGAGTTTTGGCAGGCAAATCATCCAGCAAGGCTTTATCCTTGACTGGGGTGGGAGTATTATTGCTTTGATTTTCTGAATCCATGTTTGTGTTGACCTAGTTTTATTAATATTAACACGAGCTTCTTAGTCTTGACAAGTTTACGAAAAGAAGACCGCACTCTTAATACCTTGGGGCCAATTCCCTTTGGTAAACAACTTCGGCAATACCTGAACGCTGAGCCTGGCTCATACCCCAATAATAGGCGTCGGAGCGAAGATTGAAGATTTCGGCAGGGGCGATGGAACCATCTTGAGAGACTGCATAGTAAGTGCCAGAAACATTTTGATAACGAGTGCCCAGGAGGCGAGAGTCGGCAGAAATCCCAGTTGAATTACCGGTATGATGATTAGCTCCGCCGGTACGCCTGAGAGTAAGACTTTTTGCAAAGACGGGACCGTTGAAAATGAGAGTCTCGGAACATTGGGTTGCATTCGGTTCACTGAAATCTGCACAGGTGTCGATATTATTATCGGCATGGTCCTCATCGAGGATTAGCCAAGCATCAATGCGGTTGACTTGACTTAAGACATTAACTTTTTTGGCGAAGATAAGAATTTGAGGGAGACTGCTGATTGAATTTGTCCTAATATCGGCATAAGTCCCCTGTATCGTAGAAGGAAAGGCGTTGCAGTTATAGCTATTGGATGAATAACAGAGGTTCTGGTCAATAGTGAGAGCACCATCAACATAAAGGACTAAGGTATTATTTTTGTGTTCATTAGTGGTGAGAGTTTTATAGAAAGCATTATTTTCGCGATGAAGTGTACTGTCGGCATCTGGATTTTGATCAGGGAGTTGAATCTGTGAAAGATTAATGTCACCTTTAAGATAGATGTTCTGAAGGCCGGTTGAGTGAGTAGTAATTTTGAGGCTGTTATTTTTGGCAATATTATCACGATACCTGGCCTTGAGGCGAGAGAGCAAGCCGGAAGGCAGGCCTGGGATACCGGACTGCCCAGTCGTGTCGCGGTTTGCGATAGTGAGCTTATAAATGTCCGATCCTGGAAGCGTTCTGCCGCCTGAGGGTAAAGTGTAGTTATAGCCTTTTTCGTAACCTAGAGAGGCGCCGGAGCCAAAACCTGCAACGTCGCCACCAGCAATAACATGATATTCATCCCAAGAGCCAAAGAGTTTTTCGGTGGCAGAAGGATAGCTATTAAAACTACTGCCGATAGTCTTCTTGCTAACGGAGGTTTCAATGTTGCCGTTAGTAAACATGCCACCGCCCCAGACCTGGAAGTTTGGTTTTTTAGCAATCGTAATACAGCTGAGGTCGGAAACGTTATATTTGGATTCATCACCACCACTCATGGCGGCGCCACTAATGTTCTCGTTAATCGAATTAGAAGAGCTTTGATGAGAGGAGGCTGGCCAAATTGAGGAAGCTACACAGTATTTATAGCCAATATATTCTTCGTTGTCTGGGATAGTGCGGGAGAAGATGGAGCTATTTTTACTTTCACCGCTATAGTTGCCAGAAGCATTCATGTGTCCCTTGGTAGTATTAACGAGATTACACCGGCTAATACCATAATAACGGCAGACGTCATTGTCTGAACGCTCGTTGCCAGAGAGGGTGTAGACGTTCTGACCGAGAGGGATGAGCATCTCATAGAGACGGAAAGTTTCTTTATCTGATGTGTGAGTGGCGTATTGAGTTTTAGAAACTAATTCATTTTGACGAGGTAAGATATGGTAGGTGCCGCTAATATCTACCTGTTCGCCAGTAAAGGCGACATCGGAGGCTTCAATTTCGCTAGTGACAAAGGTATTAAAATTGTAGGGGATATAGGCCTTGACCTCAGTTTCTTTATTACCAAGATCCTCGGAGTCTACGGGGAAGGATTCGTGGTGTTCTCTAACATAATAAGGCTCATCATCATCTTCACCACAATCATCACTTTCATGACGACAATAATTATCAATCTTCCCCCAATGTCCAGGAGCGCTTTCGGCAGTGTCATAGCTGAAGGACTGGTGTTGTCTCGACCAAGCCGAGCCGAGGGAGCCCGGTCCCATATTACAACCACAGAAGCCACCATATTCAGTACGCCAGTTAACCCAACCACGGACATCATTATAACGGATGCCCTGAGAGATGGTATTACCGACCTCTGAACTATTGCCGGTTTGACTGGCGGCACTACAGTTAGAAACGCCTGATGCAAAACCTGGAATTTGGTAGCCATTTTTGATACCGCGATTATTATTGCTGGTAAAAATATTAGAATTACAGAGATAATCTGGGTTTGGAGAGGCAGTTGGAGACTTGGTGGTGAAACCGAATTCTTTGGCGGGGGTAATGCCGGTGCCCTGAATTGGCTTAGTATTATCATAGCCCTGGACGGTGCGCTGGGAGCCGTCTAGGAGTTCCGAGCGACCGAATAAATAGCGGTTATCGTCTGCGTTGTTGCGTTTGGCATAAATAGAGAAACGGTTGGCGTCTCTAATGCCATTATTTCCGTTGAGGTTCTTGCCGACGCCTTGAGCAGTAAAGCAGAGCGAATGCCGGAACCGGATAGTATCTCCCGGTCGCGCGAGGACAAAGTTCTTCCCCTGGATTGACCGTTGCCAGTTACGGTAATCTTGGGTACCGGTATAGGAGAGGTTGATAATGGAAGAATCAGCAACGGTATTGCCTTTTTTGTTACTATTGGAAACGCCGGGTAAATCCAGCCCGCAGTCAATAGTTGTAGAATCTGGATCGGGGTCTGGGTCAGGATTGGGATTTGGCTTATGGCAGTTTGGATCACTGGGATCGCATGGTTGGGCCGGTGGAATGTTGCCCCAGTTAAACTCACAAAACCAAGCAAAGTCACCTTTCTCCCATGAAATATCCTGACGTCCAGAATGCGCCTTGTATTTTTCAAACACCGCGTGAGCTTCTTCATAGTCAGCGTGATATTCTTCGGCTCGATTCACGTATTTTTGTTCAGGCCTAAGGAGATTGTTAGGAGTAGTGGGAGTAGTGACCCTTGGAGCATCAGGAAAATTAAACCAATAGAATTTATTGGGACCATAACCATCACCAGTCGGCTTAAAGGGGGGTCTGTTTTCATATCTATGGGAAATAAAAACGTAGATATGGGTGGCTTGTCCGCAACCAGTAATAATCTTGGGGTCTCCTCTATAATTAAGCTTGTTTGGATCGTAGTTGACGTGCGGAATCTGCCCGACAATATTATACGGAATAGCATTTCGATCCCGGAGCCCTCTCTCTTCTAGCCTCTCCATGGGAATCCTGAGCCATTCGCCACCAGCTCCGGTGGTAAGATCATACCCCGTATTCCAGCTAGCATAGCAATGGCTCGCGGAAGGGCCGCAACCGGAGGTTGGCTGGGCTGTTCCACCAGCACTACCGCCGCCTCCAGTTTCTGGATTTTGAGCAAAAACGGGAGGAGAGGAGATCAGAAAACAAAAGAAAAATGAAAGAAAAACAGAGGATAATATTTTATTTTTTAAAAACTTGAACCGCATAGACCTGTACTACCTCGTTTGTGATTTTATATGTTTAATCCTTGGTATTAGTATATAAACGTGAGCAGAAAAAGTCAATTTGAAAGGCGCCTAGTTTTCACTAGGCGCCCGAAAGCTAGACGTCTATTATTCCCAGTAGAAGATACCGGTATGGTCAAGGTTCTCAGGCTGGGGATGATTCTTGATATTGTATCCGTGGGGATCTTCAATATAGTCCCGCATAATCTCCTCCAACTGACGAACTTGAATCTCATAGATATAACTGGTCTGAGAGCCAGTTAAACGTACCGGATTTTTCAGGTCGGCCTTGTTGAGCCTAGCAAATCGTTGGATTTGCTTACCTTCGTAGAATCTACTATCCAGCAAATTAACTGAATAGAAGGCCTCATAAGAGATATCTTGACCAGGCAGCGGATTAAACTCTTCACTATTTACCAAGCTAACCCTCAGATGAGTAAACGGGAAAGTTGCGTCCGGATACTGCTCTGTGCCACCGGGGAAGATATAAACATCCTTATGAGTGTAGTTAAGAACGAAACTTCTAGGAATACGCCTATTGGTTTCTCCTTCTACTAGAGGGCCCTCACCTCGAATCGAGAGCTCAGTACCGTCCTTATTCGGAATGAACTGCTTCAGGTAGCCAAAAAGGTCAAAAGTACCATCAGCACGCCAGAACGGCTGGGTAGACCAAATAGGCTGTCCAGTGTCCGGATTAACTGCCGGATAGACAAAATCTCCCGTTCGAGGCTCGGTTCTGATTAAACTAGAATACCGATCGGGATTATCGATGGTATTCTCCTCAATCACTTTAACATCCGAATAACTCGGCATTTTAGCCACTCCATCAGGGCCTAACCAGTCCGTTTTCTGATGAGTTACGGAGGCATTACCGTTAGAATCGATTTCTACGGTATTGCCGTTCTCATCGGTCTTTGCGGCAGTACCGATCTCCTCCTTCTGCTCATCAGCCTGCTTGGCTTGTTCGGCCAGCATCTGACGATAGAAGCTGGTCGCATTGCGCTGAATGACTCCAGCATGAGCAACCGATACACTTGTTGCACTAATAGACAGTGCAACGCTAGTAAATAAAACCATCAACTTCCTGTAACTTCTTTTCATCGTTACACCTCGCTTTCTTAAAGAACTCAGAGACTATTCTCTGTAGTTGGCGTGATTCTATAATATTTCTGGGGGGATGTCAAACATAAGAATTTATAAAATTTGCTTTTTTGAAAAAAGATACATTTAGGCTAAAATAATATAAAATGTACTGAGGATAAATAAAACCAACACGGGAGAATATAATGCCAGAGCTACCAGAAGTAGAAACGATCCGAAGAGGACTAAAAAAATTTATTCTAAAGAGACGGATTTTGCGGGTTAAGATTTTGTGCGACAAGTCTTTTATCGGGCCAAAGTCACTAATTGAGGGGCAAGAAATTATCAGAATTCGTCGCTTCGGAAAGGCACTGGTGATTGATCTTAAAAATCGGGTATCGCTGATGATCCACCTACGGATGACGGGTCAACTGGTTTATCGGGCATTGGGAGCAGAGTCGGGCAAGGATTTTATTGAAATGATTGAGGCAGGAGACTTTAAAACCGCGCTTTATGATAAGGAGAGTTTTGCGGGTGGACACCCGACGGATAGTTTTTTTGGTGAATTACCAAATAAACAGACACGCGTGGTATTTGAGATTGGAACAGGCCAGCTGGCAAAAAAGATAATAAAGAATAGTATAGAAGAAGGCAAAGAAAGAGAAGAGAGGGCAGATGATGGAGATTCTGGCCTGATTGGTACATTATACTTTAATGACCAAAGGAAATTTGGTTTTTGCAAGGTGCTAGAAACAGCGGAGGTAGAGCAAGATAGCTTCATCCAAAAATTAGCCAAGGAGCCTTGGGAGATGGCGGAAAACGAATTCAAACAGAACTTGATGCGACACAAAAATTCTGAAATTAAACCCACGATTTTAGACCAGTCAGTGCTGGCTGGTCTGGGTAATATTTATGCTGATGAGGCACTGTTTTTAGCTAAAATTCATCCAGAAAGGCGAGTAAGCACCTTAGTAGACGAGGAGATTGCAGCTCTTTTGGGGGCAGCAAGAGAAGTAATGCAAAAGTCTATTGATTCTGGTGGCAGCACAATGGCGAACTATGTCAAGGCCGATGGAACAAAGGGCGACTACTTACAGAAATTTGCGGAAGTTTTTAGGAGAGATGGACGGCTGTGCCGTCGTTGTGGGGCGGAAATTATAAAAATTAAGGTGGCTGGAAGGGGGACGCATCTTTGTCCAAATTGCCAGAGGAAAGATTAGATGATTTACTTAGTTGACGGAGACGATCGTAAAAAAGCCGAGTCAGCAGCTAGACATTTTTTAGGGATGGACTATGAAATTTTCGATGCCGACCTGATCGAGAAAGCTGATCTAGCTTCGATTTTTCAGGGGACCACTATTTTTGCTGAGACTCGCAAAATCCTAATTAAAGATTTAAGTTTGAAAAAAGATTTATTTGCAGAATTAACAAAATATAAAGAGACGGAACATAAAGTCGCGTTATTGGAGCAAAAAATTGACAAAAGAAGTGCGGTCTATAAGGAGCTAGTGGCAATTTCAAAGAAATCGCCAGAATTAGTAAAAATCGAGACTTTTAAATCGCCTGAGCAGGTGGATGCGTTTTTGGCATTTCGAGTATTTGATATGGCGTTAAATGACGGAAAGAGGGCAGTGAAGCTACTACGCGAGGCGGAGGCAAACAATAATCCTTATGCAGTGATTGGGGCTTGGACCAAAAAGTCTGCAGATTTATTGGCTCTACATCCGAACACAGAGCGAGAGAAAAAAATTATCAAGAAATTAGCAAGGATTGATCTCTTGTTGAAGCAAACAAATTTTTCGAAGGAGCCATGGATGATACTGGAGAGTTTTTTATTAGGGCTATCTAGTTTAAAATAGCAAAGTCTCCAGAGTAACAGTGGGGGTTATCGGGGTTTATATATGCAGTAGCGAGAAGATCAGTAATTCGTGAGAAAGAAAAAATAGGACAGAAGTCCTATTTTGCTTATTTTGTAGTTTCTTTTGTAGTTTTGGGGGCTTTTTTGGCTGGGGTTTTCTTGGTTGTGGTTTTTTTGGCTGTGGCTTTCTTAGCAACTTTTTTCGTATCTGCAACTTCGTTTTTATTAGCAGCTTTAGCGATTTTAGCTAGATTGGCCTTGCGGCGAGAAGCAGTATTCTTCTTCAATAAGCCTTTTTTGGCAGCTTTGTCATATTCAGACTGCGCCTTTGAAAGATTTTCAGGAGTAGGGTCAGCTTTAAAAGTTTTTAAAGCAGCTTTGATAAACTTTTTAATTTGTTGATTCTGCGCAGTGCGCTTAATTGCTTGGCGTGCGGCCTTCTTTGCAGATTTAATAATCGGCATTAATTTAATTCCCTGTGATTTTTAATAATATTCTTTTGCCATATTATACATGATATTTCAAGATTGTAAAGACAGGAGCCGATTCGCTATAATATAGTTATGAATATTTTAGAATCGTTAGTTTTGGGTTTGACACAGGGTTTAACTGAGTTCATTCCGGTGTCGTCTTCAGGTCACCTTGAGATTATACAACGAATCATCGGGACCGGTGGACGGGCGGAGGATTTTCATTTCTTCTTGGAGCTAATCAATTTTGGAACACTACTTGCACTCCTAATTTATTACCGTAAAGAAATCCTAAAAATCCTTAGACAGGTTTTTATAAAGCGCGATCTGTATATGGCTTTGAACTTTTTAATTACTTCGATTCCGGCTGGAATTATTGGTTTATTACTCTCGAAGTTTATTGAACAGCAGAGCTTCTTTTCGAGCCTAACAACAATTGCGATTGCGATGGGTACAGTAGGACTTTTGATGATTTTCGTAAACAGGCTGCCACATCTTTCGGGGACCGATGAAGAAAAACTACCACATCATAGAGCGTTAGTGATTGGATTGGCGCAAGTTTTTGCCTTAATTCCTGGTGTCTCACGCTCTGGTTCAACAATTATCACAGGACGGGTGATGGGGATGAAGTCTGAATCAGCAGCAAAATATTCGTTTCTAGCATCCCTGCCGATCATGTTGGCGGTTTGCGGTAAATCACTAATCTCCAGCTCGAGTCGAGCGTATATTAGTGCGAACTGGCAGATGTTACTATTCTCCAATTTAATTGCCTTTATTTCTGGTCTGATCGCCTTGAAAGTGGTAATGAAATTCTTTAAAAAGGAAAAATCGATTCCAACTTTTGGCTATTATCGCGTCATCTTAGCCTGTATTTTACTTGGTATAGTACTCTTCTAAAACAAAAGACCTAATTAAAAAAATCTACACAGAGTGTAGATTTTTTTAATGTGAGACCGTAGCCTAGAAGATCCTTGAAGAGGAATTTTTATTCTTCGTCTCCAGCAATTTGAATATGAGCATCTTTTAATTGATGTTTATCGACGAAAGAAGGAGAACTCATCATTAGGTCGATGCCGGAACCGTTCTTTGGGAAGGCAACAATTTCACGAATATTCTCGATATCGTTTAGAATCATGAAGATACGGTCAACACCAAAGGCACAACCAGCGTGTGGAGGAGTACCAAATTTGAAGGCACTAAGCAAGCCACCAAAGCGCTTCTCAACATATTCGTGGCCATAACCTAGAATATCGAAGACTTTGTACATGATTTCAGGATTGTGATTTCTGACAGCACCAGAACAGATTTCATAGCCATTCATCACCATATCATACTGGTCAGCAATGATGGCGAGTTTTTCTTCATCAGTTTCAGCCTCTTCAAGAGTTTTAAGACCACCTTTTGGGATTGAGAATGGGTTGTGCCCAAAATCGAGTTTACGTTCGCCATCGTTCCATTCATAAAATGGGAAGTCGACTATCCAACAGAGAGCAATAGTGGAATTGTCTTTCAAATTGAAGTGGTCGGCGAAGGCTATGCGAAGCTGACCGAGGATTTTGTTGACCTTAGTGCGGTCATCAGAGCAGAAGAAAACTGCGTCACCGTCTTTGGCACCTGTGACTTCTTTAATTTTATCCAACTCTTCAGGCTGTAAGAACTTTGCGATTGGACTCTTTTCGGTACTATTTTCATACATAATGTAAGCAAGACCAGAAGCACCAAGTTTTCTAGCCTTCTCAGTGAATAAATCAATCTGAGAACGAGTAAGCGATGCGCCGTTCTCAACGCGGATAGCTTTGACGCAAGGACTCTGAAAAACCTTGAAGCTAGTGTTTTTGAGAATCTCAGTGAGTTCAATCATTTCCATGCCATAACGAAGATCTGGCTTGTCGACACCGTATTTTTCCATGGCTTCCTGATACGGAATGCGTGGAATCTCTTCTGATAAAAGTTTTTTACCTGCAAAGTCAGTCACAAGAGATTTGATGAGGGGCTCAACAGTCTGTCTAACAGTTTCACCTTGGTCTACAAAAGACATTTCACAGTCGAGATGATAGAAATCACCATAGAGACGGTCGGCACGAGGATCCTCGTCACGGAAACATGGAGCGATTTGATAATAACGTGGAATACCACCTACCATAAGAAGTTGCTTAAACTGCTGAGGAGATTGGGGGAGGGCATAGAATAGACCTGGGTGCAAGCGAGAAGGAACGAGGAAATCGCGAGCGCCTTCTGGACTGGAGTTGGCAAGAACAGGAGTGGTGACTTCGATAAAATCATGTTGGTCCATGTAACTTCGGAGATAAGAATAAAATTTAGCACGACGCCTTAAAATATTTTGCATACTAGGGCGACGGAGATCGAGATAACGGTATTTAAGACGGAGTTCTTCGCTGGACTCAGGGCCATCGTCATGAGTGTTAACTGGAGGAGTATCGGCGCGATTGAGGAGCTCCATACTTTCAACAACAAGTTCAATATCACCGGTTTCGATATGAGGATTCTTGAGATCTGTGGCACGCTCACGGATCAAACCAGTGGCAGAAATTACAAATTCGTCACGCAGAGACTCAGCGAGAGTAAAAGCCTGGTTATTTTCTGGAGTGATAACTAGCTGAATGATTCCCTGATGGTCGCGCAAATCGATAAAAATGAGGCCGCCATGATCACGGCGGGAGTTCACCCAGCCGGATACAGTCACAGTTTTGTTTAACTTATTCTTCAATTCACCAGACAATGTTCTCATATAGAATATAATATCACACATTAGGTGAATAGAGGAAAATAGAAGGCGTGATTGCTAGTACTCTAGACTCAATCAAATACCTTGAAGTCTTTTATTTCGGCTAGAGCATCTTTTGCTAGAAAGATAATAGCGGCATATTCCTCTCTTGATCTTTCAATGCCATCATTCATATTTTTCAATTGAACATATAGTCTTGATGTTATTGGAAATTTCTTCTTAAAATCACCAAAACCGAGTTGCTCCCATTTATAAATTAGGGCTCCAATACTATCCTCATCATAATCATCTGCATAACAATCTACAGCACAGGAGAGTTCACGAGGCGTTTCCAAGGATAAACCCTCTAATTCCCTGCTAATACCGTTTAGTATTTCTTGCTTTTTCATAGATTTATTATATCCTATTTTCATAAAAAGACCACGGTTATCCGTGGTCCTAAGTAGAATAGTTAATTGCTGACGTTAGCCATTAGGCCTCTTATGTTTATCGGGGTGTCCATCATTTAAACGTTCATCTGTCCAATGAACATTCTCTTCATGAATACCATCTCTAGTATCTCTAGAAACCCTAACCCCATCATCATAATACTGAGTGATATGTCCAATAACTCCAGGCTTCTTCTTATAAAACCAATCTTGCCCCTCACCCTTAAATGAGCTATTCGGCCTAAGCTTAACTCCACCTTTAATACCCATTACCTGACGCCCTGGTCTTGCGTTGCGATCATAAATCGTCACTCCTTTCCCGCTATCATCAGTATAATTCTGTCTCCCGTGTTCATCGAAAGCACCACGGTCATAAGTCTTATGGCCAAATTGATCAATAGCAGTATGTCCATGACCTAATCCATCACCAGAACCAAGTCCACCATGATAAATCTGCACAGTGCCATCAGCCTTTTTGACGATTTTTGCATCCTCACGGTCGGGCTGACTTATACCAGCCTTATCAAGGATTCTATCGCGTTCACGCTGATTGTCTTGCTTAACCTGGGCTAACTTTTCCTGAAATTCTTCCTTCAGACGGAGATATTCTGCCTGTGCGGAATCGAATTTGGCTTTGTAATGATCACGTTCGGCTTTGAGCCTCTTAAACTCTGCCTCTGCAGATTCATGACGGGACTTAGCATTATTAAAAGCGTTCTTCGCTATGCGAAATGCAGAGCTATCGGTTTTAGGAGCTCGCCATTCAGCATACTGCCTTGCGGATTTTACTTCCTGACAAAGCCTACTAACTTCTTCATTAATGCTGTCACGACGGTATTTATGATCGTGTCCCTGAGAAGACCAATAAGGGGCTTCGGACTTATCGCCGTACTGATAGCAGCTACTAGCTCTTTCAAAACAATCTTGCATCTCTCGATGCTCATAGTCTGCTTCCTGACGAAGCGATTCAATGCGGGCATTATTCACGTCACGAATTCTACCGTACTCATTCCAAACTTCACGGAAGTTATTACTAGAGCGTTGCATATCCTCATATTCATGATTCATCTCTTCCCGAGCAGAACAACGCTCTTTCCAGGCGGTTTGCATAGCATCGTGTGCAACGTTAGCACGATTTTTAGCATCGATATAGTTCTGGAATGATACTTGTTTACGACGAAATGCATCTTGCTCTCTAGCTTTCAGAGAATTGAGTTCTGGATTTTTTGACATACATAGTCACCAACCTTTCTAAAAGTACTTATCCAGTATTGGATAGTTTTTATATTATATAGTATTTATTAAGTAATGCAAGTCTTGCTTTGAACTAAGCTCTCAAGTGCAACATGATAACCAATAAGAACTATAAAATTGATTTTTAGCCTATACTATACATAGAAAAATGGATCCATAATACTCAATAAAAAAATACCACTTCCGAGGAAGCGGTATTTTCCTTATTTGCTAATCATTTTTGGCTTATAAGTTTTATAACTTATTCAGCGAAATAATTACTTAAAGCCTTCGTTGAAGTTTGACCCTTCAGATTAGTAAATAATGAACTCTTGCCAAGGGGCAGGAGGAATTTTCGACTTTTTGCGCGAAGATTCACGTTTAAGTCTACGCATAAGTAAAGTTCTTACTCCGTTTAATTCTATTGCTCACGACCGACCCACCTCAAAAAGTCACAACATTCTAGAAGGACTCTGGGAAAAAGAGCAATACCAGAATTTTAACAAACAGGCCAAAAAAATGCAAGCTTAACAGGGGTGGAGACGGTTTTTATAGTATTTAGATATTTTTGCATTTTTAGATTATTTATATGTTTATTATTTACAAAATACCCTATTTTATGTTATAATATATTTTGTATGGAAGAGATTAATTTGAGGGACTTGTTGCTTTATTTTAAGAAACATCTAGTCTTGTTTTTTGTTACGATTTTAGCAACCGTAGGTGTGGGCTCTATATATTCTATTTTTCTACAAAAACCTGAATACAAAGCGCAGGCAACGGTGATTTTGAGTTCCGATAAGTCAAAAAGTACAATTCAGAACGAAATTTCTGCAAATAAGAATCTGATCGATACTTATACAGAGGTAGTAAAATCTCATCGAGTACTAGATAAGGTAAAAGACGAGATGGGACTTGATGAGTCTTATGAGAATTTGATGAAGAAAATTAATGTAGCTTCGCTGAAAGACACGGAAATTATTACGATTTCAGTAGTGGATAAGAATAGGTATCATAGTTTTGAACTAACAAATAAGATTGCTGAAGTGTTTACAGATCAAATTAGTCAAATTTATAACGATAAAAGCGTTAGTGTGTTGGATAAGGCCGTGGAGCCGGCTCGTCCACATAATATGGACCTAATAAAGCAAGAGGTAATTTACCTAGCAGCAGGGGTGGTATTGGCGACTGCGATGATTTTCTTGATGTTTTATTTTGATCGAACAATTAAAACTACTGAGCAAATCGAAGAACTAACCAAGTTGCCGATTTTTGGTAAGGTGAGGAAGTTAGAAACTGAACAGCAAAAACTGAAGCGCAAGAGAATGTTGGAGCAGGCAGCCAAAAGAGAGGCTAAGCAAGCGGATAGACTGGAGAAAGCACTGGCCAAGAAAAATGCGCGCTTACAGAAAAAGCTGGCACTTGAGAAAACATTGGAAGCTAAAAGGAACGCCAAACTAGATGTAACGGAAGACTTGGTAGCGGTTAACGAAGAAAATAGCCCTGCGAAAGAGGCTGAGCAAAAACAGGAGACACAGAAGGAAGAGCGACGCACGGTGGAAATAAAGGCGGTGGGGCGCAAGATTATTGCAGAAGAAAAAGCACTGCAAGAAAAAATGGCGGCCGAAGAAGAAGCGGCGCGAGAAGCTGAATTAAAAAAGGAAGCCGAATTAAACCATGAGGAGAAAACAGATGAAGACTCCGAGCTGGTCTTGAGAGACAACCCAAAGTCAAAGGTGAGTGAGGACTTTCGAACAATCCGCACAAGCTTATACTTCTCTTTGAATAAAAAGGGATCAAATTCAGTATTGATTGCTAGCTCGGTACCCAACGAAGGTAAAAGTTTTATTGCTTCGAACTTAGCGGTGGCTTTTGCGAAAACTCAGAAGAAAGTACTCCTGATTGACTGTGACATGCGACTTGGTCGTCAACACGAAATTTTTAACCTATCCAACGCTGAGGGTCTATCGAATTTGTTGGCTGAGCGTAATAGTAAAAAATATAATAGTTATATACGCAAGACCAACGTGAAGAATTTGTCAGTGATTACGCGTGGAGTGGTACCACCAAACCCGAGTGAACTGCTAGATTCTAATATAATGGAAGAGTTGCTTGAAGAGGTGAAGCAGAAATATAACTATGTGATTCTAGACGGTACGCCAATTGACGGACTCTCCGATTCCCTCATCTTGGCCAAGAAAACTGACCGTACAGTACTGATTAGCGCGGCCAACGTGACGACAATTGAAGACTTATTGAATTCAAAGAAGGCCTTGGAGTCGATTGACGTCAAGGTGTCAGGGGTTGTTTTGAACCGGACGGTTGATGAACGCCGTGGCGACTATTATAATAAGTACTATACTTACTAGGCAGGCTAGAGGCCAGGAGCTTCGGCTTCTGATAAAGTTAGGGCCTGGTATGCAGTATTAAAGGCTTAGGAGCATGATTGATTTACACTTACATATTTTACCTGGCATTGATGATGGAAGTCGCTCGATGGATGAGAGCGTGGAGATGGCAAGGCGCTTAGTGTCCCTAGGTTTTAAAGGTGGTTTTTGCACTTCGCATTTTATTGCGGATAGCGAGCAGATGGCGGATAATGCGACAAAAGACCGGTTGCGTCTTGAGTTACAAAAGAAACTTGATGAGGCTGGCATTGACTTTAGGTTGCTGGCTGGGAATGAAGTTTATATTGATCCGAAAATGGTGAGCTTCTTGGAGCAGGGGCAGGCTTCTCTGCTGGGAGGAGACTTAAGGGACGGTGTAAAATACCTACTATTTGAGTTGCCATTTTATACTGAAGTTCCGTTCTTGCGCGACATGGTTTTCGAGCTGAAAGCTAAGGGGATAACCCCAATCTTGGCGCATCCGGAGCGTTATTTATTTTTGCAGAAAAAGAAAAGGCAGGCTTTCGAGCTGATTAAAATGGGTCTCAAGTTGCAGTGCAATATCGGGAGTATGGTGAATCAATACGGTGGAGGAGCGAAACGGACGATGAAATTTTTGCTAAAAAATCAGTTGGTAAGCATACTAGGAACCGACGCCCATCGAGCAAACGCTTCCCTGTTTGATAATTTTGAAAAGGCGAGGATAAAAATCATCAAGGTGGCTGGCGAACGGGAATTTATGAAGATGATAGAAAATAGCGAAAAAATTGCGAAAAAGACCTGGATAACTAAATAAAATCTCAAAGATTTTATAGACCTGGCTTCAGTGCCAACGGAAGTGAGAGCGGCGGGAAATTTTAAGTTGACGAGCGGGAATGGATTTTAGACTTGATTTTAAGGATGAGAATAACTAGTAGGATACCCGTGAGAGCACCAAGGGTATCAACAAAGACATCGAAGAGTTGACCACTGCGACCTGGGACGAAAAGCTGATGAAATTCATCAGTGCAGGCATAGAGGGCGCTAGCAAGAACGGCAAGGATGGGGATGAAAATTGACGTTTGTTGGGGGCGATCGATGCGAATAGATATTGAGGTGAAGTTTTTAATATTAAGATAAAACAAAAGACCGAGAATCGCGTATTCGATGAAATGAGCGGTTTTACGAACCAGAAAAACGAGATCATAGGTGTTGGATTTCGGGAGAAAATGACTGATAACTTGAACGATGCTGCCACTTTGGGCGTTAGAGGAATCTGGGCCAAAAGAAGACATGACAAAAATAAAGATCATTTGAAAAATAAGCAGGACAAAGAGGAGCCAAGTTTTTGGTTTTTGAAATTGGCGACGCTGAGCTGAGGGCTTATCAGTTGAGGCTCGAGGGATAGAGGGTATGTGTACCGAAGCTTGGCGTAGCGAACGTCTCTGGGTGGTAGTGGCTTGGGGTAGTTTTTTATTCAAGGTATGCCTTCAACTTACTTTTGGCGCGCTCAACGGATTCAGGGTAAGGATGCCAGACAAAATGTTTGGGTTCTGGATAGGTGAATGTCGAGGTAATATCCGCTCGACCATCAACATCGATCAGTTCAATCCGCCAGTCAACCATTTTGGTTAGCTGTTTTTGGACTAAGTACTTTAGATCATGACCGGTGAAATTGGTCTGAAGATTCTTGGCGAGTGAGGCAAAAATTTGATCAAACTTGTTTAAGATATGGGCGTCGGTTTGAAGTTTCTTGATGGCGGCGGATAAGATTTTTTCTTGATTGCGGCCACGCTCACGATCGCCACCCGCCCAGCTAATAGAGACTCGTTCTCTGGCAAAATCTAGAGCTTCGTCACCATTTAAGTGGTAACTACCTGGTGCATAGTGACGTCCACCATGGTAAGTATTGACAGTGTACGGAATCGTAACATCAACACCGCCAATTTGATCGATAATGGAGGCAAAAGCGTCAAAATTGATGCGTGCATAATAATTAATTTTGATTTGATAAAAATTCTCAAGGGTACGAATCGATTCATTGACGCCATAGAGTCCGGCATGGGTCAGCTTGTCCTTTTGTCCGTTCATGGCAAGAGGAACATAGAAATCGCGAGGTGTATTTAAAATCAAGATTTTACGTTTATCTGGATTAACTACCATAATCAAGTTAACATCGGATCTCGCTGCATAGGGCATGGTATGGTCGCGATTATCAATGCCACTGAGGTAGACCGTGAAGGGGGTGTCGAGGGAAGAATTTTTGGTGGTCTCGATAATTTTAGGGGAGACTGACAGGTCGACTTCCTGCAAAACGTAAAGTTTAGCAAAGACCTCCTGATTATTTTCTTTCAAAGAATCCAGGTAAGGACGACCGAGGAAGATAGTTTTAACCTTCTGGTCGGGGGCGGGGAGACTGGCTTGATGAATGAGGGCGGAAGTGAGTGATAAGAGATTATCAAACTGAAGTAAATCTTGTTGATTGATGTTTTGCGCCAATAGCCCGGTTTTTGGGTTTTTCTCGTTAGACGATATTGGGCTTTTTTCGTTAGTCAAGAATTGCCGGACATACTCTTGGTAAGGGTCGCTCTGGAGTAAGCCGATTTTAGAAGGGCTACCTGTGGGATTTTTAGCAAATTCAGAATCTGCTAGCGTGATGAGGCTGTATTTTTCGGTGTAATTATCGTGCTGACCGATTTGAGCGAAGTAATCGTTATATTTTAGAGAGAGAAAAATGGCAACTAGATTAAGAAGGATTTGTAAGAAAAGTAGGATAATCAGCAAGAGAAAACGTCGACTGAGAATGATAAACAGGGCCAAGAGAAGGAGATAAAAAATTGTGAACAACACGAAAATACGGGGAGGAAGAATTTGCGTTTGGTGAAAAAGAAAGAGGGCGGAGAAAGTGGTAATAACGGCAAAAAGCTGGGTGAGGAATAAAAACGGTCGCCTTTTAGGAGCTGGGGCTGATTTTTTCATAGTTTAATTATACATCTTTTAAGTCATCTTAGAGGGATTTAGACGGTCTGAGAGTTGATGGTTTGAAAGATTAAAGCATTTTTAAAGAACTTCTTTATAGAATATAGCCATCTAAACGAAAGGGATAAAATGAAAAAACATGATGTTAAAAATAGCGATGGAGGCACAAAACATGATGTCAAAAATAGCCATAAAGATATAAACAATCTAGGAAATGCTAATAACACGGAGATAGAAATGAGAAAAAACAAGAGTCAGAAAACAAGAGGGCCTAAGAAGCGCAAGCAGGTGGATTTGACGGTGAACGAGGCTCTTGTTTTACAACAAGTGTTTGAAGATGGTGAAGAGGACGTGGACGACATAGTAGACCAGATCGGAATGCCAAAACGAATTACGATGAATATTCTGTCAGACCTAAAATCGAAGGGATTATTGACCGTAATTCAACGAGCGTATGGTAAGATTTTAGTAAGTGTGACGAGCCAGGGGAAAAAATTAGTACACACGATGTGGCCGGAAGCGGTACTAGTGTATTAAATAATCAGACTTAAGAGTTGAGATGTCAAGATTGAGTTAAAAGATGAAGTGGTGGGGATGGAATTATAAATCGAACAGAGGACGGAATCATAAGTTGAGATGAAAAATGAAAATATTAATCATAGAAGACGATAAGGAAATTAGCGAGGCTTTGAGGGAGGGGCTGGAAGATGAGGCGTATGCGGTTGATACCTGTTTGGACGGGGACGAGGGGTATCGAACAGCGATGGCGGAAGAATATGATTTGATTATTTTAGATGTGATGTTGCCGTCGATGAATGGGTTTGAGGCGTGCCAGAAGCTAAGAGCTGAGAAAAATAAGACGCCGATTTTGATGTTGACGGCAAGGGGGCAGTCGCAAGATGTGGTGCGAGGGCTGGATTTTGGGGCGGATGATTATTTGGCTAAACCGTTTGATTTCGAGGTGCTACTGGCACATATGCGAGCAATTTTGAGGCGACCTAAACAGAAGCTGGAAGAAGTGCTAAGAGTAGGGGATTTAACGCTGGACCCGAATACGAAGCAAGTAACTAGGGCGGGAGATGAGATTAAGCTGACTACTAAAGAATTTGCGGTACTGGAGTATTTGATGCGAAACGAAGGTAAAGTGCTGTCGAAGGAGAAAATTATTTCTAATGTCTGGGATTTTGATGCGGATGTACTACCGAATAATGTGGAGCTATTCATCATGTTTTTAAGAAAGAAAATTGATAAACCTTATAAAACGAAATTAATTCAGACGGTGCCTGGGTTTGGTTATAAGATTGTGGGATGAGGGCTGGAAAGGGTTTTGAGGCTATATTGAAGTTTTCGGCGAGAAAAATGAGATAAAATAAAGATAATGAAGAAATCTGAAATTAATAGATTAACCATGAGCTATTTAGCGGTGATTATGACATTATCGCTGATTTTTACTGGAATTATTTATATGCTGGCGACGGCGAGCCTGAACCGTCCGTTGATGGTGGGAGGAGATGAGGGGGTAGGTAGTTCACTGAATACCGAGTTTGAGGATCACACGTTTGAAAACATGTTTGAGAAGAGACTGGAGCGAAGAGATAATTCGACGAGAACGAGTATTGTCGTGTCGTTGATGGGGGGTTTAATATTGGGGTGTTTTTGATCGGAATTTTTGTTAGCCGAAACTTGGCAAGATTGACCTTGGCTCCGATCGAGCGGGCGATGATGAAACAGACGCAATTTATTTTTGACGCTAGCCATGAGCTGAAAACTCCTCTAACGGCGATGTTAATTCGGAACGAAGTAGCTCTAAGGAAGAAGAATTTGTCAGAAGAGAAGGCGCGCGAGGTGATTGAGAAAAATATTGAAGAAGTTCAGCGGATGAAAGAGCTGACAGGGTCGATGCTGGCGGTGGCGCGAGAGGGGGGCGAAAAGGAGGAGGAGAATGAGGTGGTGATTAGTGATTTTATTGAAGGTTTGCGAGAAAAAATGGCGCCAGTAGCTGAGAGCCGTGGTATGAAAATTAAAACTGAAGTGAAGGTCGGGAAGGTGGAGAGAGCGAGGGTGGCGGAAAAAACTCTGGAGCAAATCCTGACGGTATTTATTGATAATGCAATTAAATATTCAGGAGATGAAGTGGGGGTGCATGGGGACGTAAAGAGGCAGGGAGACACTGGGGTGTATAGTGATGTGAAAGGGGGCGTGAAGGCGGCGGAGAAAACGATCCGTCTTCGGACGACGCGCCGAGGAAAAAATCTGTTTTTTAGCGTCAAAGATAGCGGAATTGGCATAAAAAAAGAAGACCAGAAGCGGATCTTCGAGCGGTTTTATCAGGTTGATGAGGCAAGAACGAGGACGGGCGACAAGACGAGTCACGGGCTGGGGCTGGCGATTGCAAAAAACTTAGCCGAGAGACAGGGTTATAGGATTATTTTGAGAAGTGCTGAGGGGGCGGGAGCGGAATTTGAGGTGGGGGTGTAAAACTTAGGGGGGTGCAAGCCTACTTCAAATTAAAACTTTTAAGGAAAGCTAGGGCCTTCTTTGCCATATTAGGATCTTTTGGGTCCATTCTAAAAAATCCGTCCAGGACATAATATTTCTCCAAAACGTGCTTTTCGATCTCGAGTAGATTATCGTCGAACCAGACAAAATCGCAATCAAGATCAATCCCATCAGTTTTAAGAACACCCCAATCGGTTGGATGAAATGATTGATAAATTTTGTCTACTAATTCTTCTGGGAAAGAACCTTGAAGCGAAGATCTCGTATTATTCTCACCGCCTTTACAGTGTGTAGTTAACCAGTAAAGCGAATCGGGGTAGTGGTCGAGGCAGTATTGTAGGAGATCAATTACATCTGCCTGCGGAGACGCTGACCCTTTCAATACGCCATCAATATCGAAGTAAATTTTATCTATTTTATACATAATTAATATAAATAAACCCATTAGAGAAGTATGGACTAGCCATTCAAATATGCAAAATACCTTGCACCAACAATCTACAATAGTAGAAATTTATAAATAAATAATACTCCCGTGATAAGAAAGGAGATCTCGGGTTCAAAAACACGAAGGCAGCTATGATTGTTTTATCTAGGAAGAACTAGTCCCCTAGCGCTTTACACCTTAGTTTTAACATATTAGCCGTCGACCGCGGCTCTACGAAGATATATGCGTGGTCAGCAGCTAAGAAATACATGCCGCCAAAATAACACAACTTGGGCGAAAAGTGGGTAAATGAGCTGATATTAAACGCCCGATAGTTACATCATCGAGAATCAAGAAGTAGGATGAGAGTATTCTCTACCTTTGGCGAAAGTGGTGGTTTTAGATATTATTTACAAATGAATTGAAATGAGAGATGAAAGGAACTTCATGTTTCAACAAAGGTAATCCTCTATTTTTCCAGAGACATCATTTCTATCGATGTTAACCTCAGATGTAACCAAATCTAACCCAGTATTCTTATAGTTAGTAACCACATCATCTTGCCGTGTTCTTCCATGGATGAAGCTAGCGTCACAAGAATATGGTAACATATATTTTAAGAATTATTGACTGGCTCAATATCGTCTAAACGACGGAAAAGATGAGAGAGCATACTTAATGCATCGAGACAGTCCTTTTCGGTATAAATCCCAGATTTTTTCAATTCTTTCCACGCAGGATCATGGGCAAGTGGGCATCTAAATGCTTCCCACATTGCTACTACTAGGTCTCGATACCCTTGAGCGATATGATTCTTTGTGTAGTCAGAAATTTCAGAACCATCCTCTAGGGTATATTTATTTACTACTGACCAATTCCTTGGAAAACCATCCTTATTCACGGCGAATATATTCTCTAATAAGACCCTATCTGTTAATACCGATCCAGTTTTTCTCTTTACTTCGGACATATAGTTCTTCATCCCCTCAAGAACGGCAGCATAATACTCTCCCTTTTTGTAGTAAGTTTCAATAGCGCTTTGTAAGTTTGGATGCAAATGGCGCCAATGTAAATATGGATATTCTGGTATAAGCGCATGCAGGTTCTTAATTCCAGTTATAACACTATCTTGTTTTTCTGGAAATTCTACATCTTTTTCAAAAGCAGCAATAATTGGATTGAGATTAGTTTTGATTTCATTAGGCATTAAACTCTTCCACTTATTGATATCTATCCCGGAGTCATTAGTTAGTTTTTTTGTTTGGACAGCTTTACGTTGTTCACGCCAGCTTTTTTCTAACCACTTCACAACTGATTGTAAGTATTTTTTTAGATCGGATATTTCGGGATTATCCCAATCTAGTGATTGACGATTTGTTTCAATTACATCGTCGGACAGATCGTCAATAAAATCTACTTCAAGCCAACCACTTAGATATGAGAAAACGTGGCTAGATGTTGTATCTGAAAAATATTCTGGAAGGTTAACCAACTTTTTTCTAGAAAAAAGAGTAATACCCCGCATGTTTGTTGCTGGCTGAATAGGTTTTTTAGTTGTAAAGACTTGTCCAATAACTTTATCCTTATTCTTATATGACGAGTCGAAACCTTTTAGGCTATTCGGTATTTCCCATTTAAATTCAACATCCAGCGATTCATATTTCATATTGTTAGTAATCTCAATAGGTTTTTCATCATTGTGTTGTATATTTACCGAAAAATCATTATCTAAAATGAAAAATTTAGAAAGACTGACAGCTAGACTTCTTGCGTTAAAATCACTCATGCGTCGTATGTTTTTGAGGGTAATAGTCGTGCCTGGAGATTCAGCTGTTGGTATATTTAATTCAATTATCTCAGGCTTGTAATCTTGTGATGAATCAAGTTTTTCTTCTTTTTCTGGTGCAATAATCTTAGCCCAATCAAGTCGAAATGTGTTCCTTTTTCCGTCTTTAGTTGTTGCTACTTCGATTATACTGGCGATTCCAAAAAAAGAGAGTTTACCCAGTCCTTTTTTACCAATCACTAATCTTCCTTTTGGCGTTTTTTGGTCTGATGCAAAAGGATTATCTCTACGGTTTCGACCAATGCGTAAAAAGTTGTTATTGATATCGTCAAAGGTCATTCCATGACCATTATCAGCCACAACAATACTTTTATCATATGGGTCGGAATCGTTCAGTCGCACCAATACAGAGCTTGCATCAGCGTCATAAGAATTGGCTACAAGTTCGGATATCACAGGAGGAATTGTGGAATAGAGACGAGCACCTAGATGCTCAATCGTATTAGGCATAAAAGTCATCTTCAGCTCATTGCTGTCCGTATTCATACTTGTATTATAGCAGAATTATCTTAGATCTGATGATTAAGTAACTTTTGTAAAGTATTGGCATGAAACTGAATAAATTTTGGCGGAAGAGCGTTGCCAATCATCGTAGCTACGCCCTGTTTGCCTGACTTAAATGAAAACCTGTAATCTTTCGGAAAAGTTTGAAGAAGAGCCGCCTCGCGAAGAGTGATAGCTCGATTTTCCGTTGGATGCAAAAACCTACCCTTTGACGGTTGTGAGCAACCACCAGTTATCGTTGGAGAAGGACGATCCCATGCCATTCGACCATAAACATCCTTAAAACCAGTTGTCTTTTTATGGCATGCTAACTGATATTTATCAGGTAGATCAGTCCTGCTGCCGCCATCTTTTGGTATTAGAGAGAATATCTTAAGTATTTTGGGTGTCCGATGCTCTTTAATATCATGTAGTGGATCATTACTTTCTCCGACAGGTGGCAAAAAAGATATAGTTTGCCGAACTGTAGACATTTCGGCTGGATCTATTTTTTTTGAGACTACATTCACATCGCCAATCCGTGAACCAAGCATAATCATTCTACGTCTTGCTTGAGGAACGCCATAATTTGACATATTCAATACTTTTACATCAATTTTATATCCAATATCCTCAAGCTCTTTCTTTAGTATAGTCAATCGCTCGTCTTTAGCTAGGGCTGGAACGTTTTCCATCATAATTGTTTTTGGCCTGAATATTTTTGCAAAACGGAACACTTGAAAAATTAGCTCGTTTCGAGGATCGTTACGTTTTCCCCTATTTCTTGTACCAATAGTTGAATATCCTTGGCAGGGAGGACAGCCAGCAAGCAGATCAAGATCTCCTTTTTTCATTTTTAGCTCTTTCATAAAAACATCAGGATCTATATTTTTTATATCATCGATTTTTAGGTCAACCTCGGGATGATTCATTGAATAACTTTCGGCATAGGTGGGTATACATTCAACTGCGCCAGCCACACAAAAACCCGCCTGTTTTAATCCTTGTGTAAGACCACCAGCACCGCAGAATAAATCTATTGCTGTATGTTTTGCGGTTCGCATACTGGTATTATACCGCATTTTTCAAAAATAACGATTATGCTTATGAAAAACCCTTATTACCACAATATTAGCTAAGAAAATATATGAAAATTTCTTATAAACCACAAACATTTTATAGTTGGAGTTGTAAGGATAAAACGCATTAGACCATACTCTAAAAAAGATACCGAGATAAAAACAAATAGCTGAGCTATAAAATACCCAGTTTTTGCCTCTAAACAATATTTAGAACAATATAAGAATATTTCTTAATAGCTAATGGCTCCCAATATTTTTGTTAAACTTACATTAGACTAAATAAAGACGACAGAATCCCAGAAATTAGAAGCGATAATAATTTGTGTTGTACCACAGGAGATTCCTGTTGCTGTGGAGCATTGCAATTTTGTGATCTATTGGTTTCCACCCTTGGTCAATATAAATTTAAAAAAGATGGATTAAAGAAAGATTGTATTAAATTATTAAATACAATCTTTGAGGCTAATGATGGGATTGACCCAATGGTACAAAAAAATATTTTTCCGACTTTATATAGTTCTAAGTTTCATTATTACACCGTATTTGGATATAAAGGCATCGGTGCTCATAGAGTATGAATCTAATTATTTATTTCTCTGTCAATAATACATCTAAAGAGTACTAAAATTTTTAATAGAATTTTACCGTAAAACAGATATCAATTATTTAATAAATTTTCTTTTTTTCTCTTCCAATAGCTATTTTTGCGGCTAACACAGGTGATATTACGGCTGTTATATTCCACACTCTTTCTTTTAATGATATATCAACTTGAAATGGCAAAAAAATTTTTCTTCTTAATCCTCTTATACACTCTTTATATTGTGAATAATATTTTTTCTTTGACTTAGTTTTAATTATTCCGGTTAGGATGCTTCTGTTAAAGCATCTTAGATGGTACTCCCAGGCTCTTATAAGTTTTTTATTATTTTCATTTAAGTATTTTTTCTGCAACTCCAACGATCTAATTCCACAAAGATTGCTCTCCATATTAAAAGAGCGCATTGCTGAGTTCTGATTGTATACTTGATAATAAACTTTTTTGCTTCCGATGGCGACTTTTTTTGTTTTGCTCAAGCATTCTATATTAAATAACATACCTTCCCCATACCAAATTTTTGGGTTAAATCGTATGTTATTTTTTTCTAGAAAACTCTTCTTGTATATTTTATTCCAGACCGCCACATTCATTTTTCCAAGATAAATATCTTCAATAATTTGCTCACGGCTCTTACTTTCTATTTTTTCATAATGACTATGATTAGGATTTAGAGCTGAAAAAAGATCATAATTGACTGCCATATCAGCTGATTTTTTACTAATTAATTGATAAAAATATTCGACGTAATCTTTTCTTACATAATCATCACCATCGACAAATAAAATATATTCTCCGTTTGTCATTTTGATACCGTTATTTCTAGCGGTAGATACTCCTTGATTTTTTTGATGAAGGACTTTTATTCTGCTATCTTTTTTAGCATATTGATCCAATATCATGGGTGAATTGTCTGGTGACCCATCATCGACAAGGATGATCTCTATATTTTGATAACTTTGGGACAATAAAGATTCGATACCTTTTTTTATGTATTTTTCTACATTATAAACTGGAACAATGACGCTAATTATAGGTTTATTTTTCATTTTTTATTTCCTTTTTTTCGATTTTATAATGTTCTTTCTAAAAAATCCGAGGACCAAAATAAAAAATATGGCATATATAATAAGCGAAAGAACCGGATTATCTAAATAAACCATAATACTTGCCAAGATTAAAACTAAAAGATGGATCTTTTTCTCATTGTTGATATATTGAATCCTCTTATACTTTCGAATATCATATGCTCTATAAATAAAAACCGTGATATAGCTTATGCATGTAGCAATTGCCGCACCGAGTACCCCCATGATTGGCATTAACATAAAATTTAACACTAGATTTATTATAGCACCCACTGAAGCTGAGCGTAAAAAACCTTTACTATCTTTATGCACCGTATATTCATTAGACAAGAAAGTCCCTAAGGTTAGAAATACGGAGCCAACCAATAGGGGCGGTGTATATATCCACGCGGAAAAGAACTCTTTGCCAACGTAAATCCTTAATAAAGGCTTAAGGATAATAATTAGTAGCGTAGACGAGAGGGTGATAAATTTAAATAATACACTGTAGATATTAGATGTATAATCGCTGCTATCATTTATATCCTTATCTTTTTCTTCTTTGATAGCTGAATACATCCAGGCTTGGTTAAAAATTGACGTAATTGTAACAAGGATAGTTGGAATTTTAGCACTAACAGCATAGATACCATTTGCTTCTGTACCAAAAAACGGAACAATCATAAAACGATCCATTGAATTAATAATCCACCACATTAAAGCATTTGGGATTAAAAATACAGAGAATTTAACCATTTGTTTTATAAGTTCTTTATCTGGTTTAGATAACTTAATCTTATAGTCTTTAATCCCAAAAAACATACATATTAAAATAGTGGCGGTTTCAGCAATTATATATGCTAACAGATATCCATTAATTCCTAACTTAAATACAACGAGAAAAATGATGCTTACAATACCAATAATTAAAGTCTTAACGATACTAATAATTGAGAAAATGAGTAGTTTCTCTATACCGCGTATGTAACATAAACTAATTCCAGATACAGAGGTAACCAATACATAGAGACACAGCAACAGAGAATATGAGGAGATCTCTTGAAAAAGGTTAAAAATTGGATATAGTAAGAAAGAGAATACAATAGCTAACAGCGAAAAATTGCAACAAATGCCTAAGATTTTTTCTTTATCAGAATTTTTGTCCAATAAAAACCGCATGACAGCCTCAGATATATTTAATGTGACTATAGGCACTCCTATCATTATAATCGCATTGATAATATCGAGAATTCCATATCCAGACGTAGATAAAGTATTGGTATAAAGAGGTACTAAAAGAAAAGTAATAAATTTTGACCCAAAGTTTCCCAATGCAAAAATAAGTGTGTTCTTTAATAGATATCTGTTCTTCTCCGGAGCCCCTGTCATTTATATGTTCTTTCTTAGATATTGTAGTGTTCTTTGTTGCTCTTCTGAGATTATAGTATTGCTCTCGTCAAAATCAATATCTGATAAATATCTCTCTTCTATATCTATTAATTTTTCAACAGTTTGCTTTTGATGCTTCATTTTGCAAAGTAGAAATTGCAACTTATTACGATTACTTGGTCTAATTATTGTGCAAAATTTTGTATTTGTTTTTATTGAAAAGACACTACCATGGAAAGTATCCGTAATAACAAAATCCGCTTTTTTAAAATAAGCTAAGACGGTAAACGGGTCTACAATGAGATTTTTGTCAGCAATCTTTTGGTAAAAACCTAAACTAATGATTGTTTTATTATATTTTTTTGCGAACTTTTTTATATATTTTTCTTCCTGATTAGTCAATCTTCCAGGATAGGCGTAGATAATTATGTAATTAGATAAATGAACTTGTTTATTCTTTAATTCGTCGGAGAAATCACCAATTAGAACTGGGTCGAGGTGGATTTCTGGAGAAATTCCAATGAGACTTCTAACCGTATTTTGACTCTCTTGATCACGAACTGATATAGACTTAAAGGCTTTTAGTAATTCTTTCACCTTTTTATCAACGTTGCATTCCTTTAAGAGTTTATAATCAGTATAACCAAAACTTGCGGCATAGCTAATCACGTTTTTTCCTTCATAACCATCACCAAAAAGACTAGGAGAGAAACCAACTGGGTAAGGCTGTATACAATTAAATACCTCATCGCTACCAATAACTAGAGTCTCAATCTCCTTGCTGTAATTCTTTTGTTCATTTATATCCAGATATTTATTAATATATTCAGCATATTTATTGCTAAATTTCTTTAGTAGGCTTTTTTTCTTAATATAGTCTATGATTGTTAAGTTTTTTACTATCTTTTTCAATATATTTCTTTCTTTTGGCAAAATATTCTGACCGAATTCATAATCAATAAATTCAACTTCTTTACTAAAATTATTTTTAATTACTTTTTGCAAAGCGTATGCCTGTAAAAATGATCCGTAGTTTACAACACGTTGCATTGTCATGATTCCGATTTTTTTCATAGATTTTTTTCATCCTTCCTTAGTTTTCTTAGAATATAGCTTTAACTAATTTCTTTTTCTGTAAAACACGAATGCCTCCCAGAACTTCTTATATATGTGGATATCAATGCATAGGATAAGAGTTGCAATCTTTTCTTTATTGGAAAAAATACCTGAAGTTAAAATTGTTTTTTTGTATTTTAGAATGTTTTTTCTGAGCTGTCTTGATGTGTCCATAAATTGGTCATTTATAATTGATCTTCCTAGGAGATGGAAATTACAATAAATATATCGTCTCAATGCATATATTTCTAGGTTCGGGTATTTACTTTTGATAAAGTTGAGTAGCTCTTCCATTTTATCTATCAAAATAAGTTTATCTTTTGACATTGAACTGTACATAATACTATCTGGACGCTGAAGATAATAATATCCCCTATATGTGATCGCTGAGATGCTTCGACACTTTTCAACGATTTTGTCGACTATCTGTATATCTTCATATGGAAGACCTACAGGGAACTGAATACCATTAAATAACTGCCTTTTATATAGCTTTGCTGTTGCATTTACATCAATCTGGTCTTGGACGAACATTTTTCTATAACATTCTTCTTTCGAAATAATAAAATCTTTATTCTTCTTTATATCATCAGGACGAATTAATTCCCCCTCATAAAAATCATATAATCCCGAAATCACTAAATCAGTTTTATGATAGATCGAAGAATGAAGTAAAAGTTCAATTAATTCCATAGATATATAATCATCAGAATCTAGAAAGAATATATAATCTCCATTAGATTTTATAATTCCATAATTTCTTGCATCTGAAAGTCCACCATTATTCTTATGATATACTTTTACTCTACTATCTTTTTCCCGTAGAGAATCACAAATTTGTCCAGAATTATCCGTAGATCCATCATCTACAAGAATAATCTCGATATTTCTATAGGTCTGATCTATAACCGACTTTACACACCTCTCAATATACCTATGCACATTATAGACAGGGATAATCACAGAAACCTTATCGTTCATTTTTCATCTCTCATAATTTTCATAAATATAAATGCAGTCCAGAAGTAAATACTTTTATCAGCTCCAACAATAATTGTCAAGAATACTAAATCTATAATAAATGAAATGTACTGCGTGTGTTTCTTTAAGAAAGACACAATAACCAGAAACATAAATGAGCTTATTATAAACCCGCCCACAATTCCGCCATATATCATAAAATCTATATATGTATTATGCGCTGGAGCAGATGATGGAATCGATATATTATTTAACACACTTGAATATTCAGGAATTTTGTCTAATGTCCCCGTTCCATAACCAATAAGTGGACTATCTTTTATACTACTAATTCCGTTTCTCCAGTAATGTACTCTTATCTCATTACTTTCATCTTCATATGAATTTGTTATATATCTATTATATAACCATGGTGGTAATATATCTTTCAAATTTAATGTAGAATACACACCCAAT